>Ga0209390_10000550_pt1 | contig 74477 bp, 67 predicted proteins | sample BON01_FD_187212 | JGI IMG/M metagenome (GOLD analysis project Ga0209390, IMG submission 187212) | Freshwater microbial communities from Lake Bonney liftoff mats and glacier meltwater in Antarctica - BON-01 (SPAdes) (version 2) | ecosystem: Environmental > Aquatic > Freshwater > Ice > Glacier...
TTTTTAATCTTCAACTCAAGCTCCTTGTCGGCAACAATTTCCTTCAGTCTCTGATTCTCCAGCTGTAGCCTTTTGAGCTCCGGTGATAACTTTCCTGCCCCCAACTTTAGACCTTCCGCACCTGATATAGCGAATACATCTTGCCAGTTCTTTATCGTTTGGTAACTCATCTCATACTTACGTGCTGTTTCAAGTAGACCCAATGATTTGGATTCTTCTAGAATTCGCAATTTCTCCTGAACACTTTTTCTTGCTCGCTTTCCCATGATAGTTCAAATTTACACCCTCGTTCATAATTTGAATATCGTTCCAGTTAATTAGGGGGTTGGAGGGCTAGGTACTCATTTCGAAAAATCAGCAGGTGATTACATCTTTCTTTCCAAAATACTTCATCCATCAATGGCTATCACTATAGATAGATTTCACTGGCCCCATTAGCTTTTCTGCTCCTATTGCTATAGCAGTAATGGCGATGAACAATTCCCTCACTCTTTATTTTGGGAGAAAGTATTTGGCCAGGTTTAATATTCTTAATTGTTATCCCAATTGGACATATTGTAAGTCTTCGGCAGAGCAGCTTAATCCAAAAAAGCTTTGCACTTTTGAAAATCACCTTTGTCCTAATTATTATCGCAATTGGCTTTTATTTTACTCCTCAAATAGAGTTCACAGCGTTGGACTTTTATTCTAATTGGAGCAACTAAGTCACCAAACAAGCTTTTACGGTATCATTGATTTTTGTTTTTTACGCTTTTTCAGGCTGGAATTCTGCAGCATATATAGTCGAAGAAATAGATTAGCAAAACTTTCAAAACCATTGATCAGTTCGACCATTTTTGTGACGATCGTTTACATCTTGCTTCAAGTAGTTTTCTTAAAATCTATACCTGTTGATCAACTTTCTGATAATGTATAGGTTGTTCCCATTGTCTTTGAAAATATATTTGGGTCAACAGGAGCTGATAGGATCAGTTTTTTCATCGCCATCCAATTTATCGCCACCATCAATGGTTCTTCTTAGATTGAGCTATGAATTACCCATTCGATAGGGAAAGGCTATAAGCTTTGAAAATAGGTTGCAACTGTGAATTCAAATAGAATTCCAGTTCCTGCAATCATCCTAAATACCACTATAAGTTTGAATCTATTTATCTCAGGATCCTTTGAGAAAATTCTGATTTATGCAGGCTTCACACTTCAATTAATGGGGACAATCACCATTTATTCTTCACTCAAGGTCAAAACGCGTTTATGATTCAAAAGACCTTGGAAGCCATATTTACAAATCACATAAATTAGACTAATTCTCATAATAATGGGCTAAATAATTTGGGATAAGCTACTGATAAGTCTCACTTGATAAAGTTTATTAACTGTAAGCTTATTACTTTAATTGATCGATAGTCCTAAAAAGAAAAAATCCCGACTTAAAAGTCGGGATTCATTTATCTGTTTTCATACAGCTCTTTATAATAGTCTTTATAAGAGCCAGAGGTGACATGATCTAGCCAATCTTGGTTTTCCAAGTACCAATCAATGGTTAGCTCAATCCCCTCTTCAAATTGAAGACTTGGTTCCCATCCTAATTCTTTCTGAATTTTGCTGGCATCAATCGCATAACGATGGTCGTGTCCAGCGCGGTCTGTCACATAGGTAATTAGATTCTCAGAAGTTCCTTCAGCTCTACCCAGTTTCTGATCCATTTTCTGACAAAGTAATCGGACAATATCGATATTCTTCCATTCATTGAAGCCACCAATATTATATGTTTCGCCAGTTTTTCCTGTATGAAAGACAATGTCAATTGCCCGAGCATGATCTTTTACAAAAAGCCAATCCCGGATATTTTCGCCCGTTCCATAAATTGGAAGAGGTCGGTTATTTTTGATGTTATGAATACAAAGCGGTACCAATTTTTCAGGAAAATGATTTGGTCCGTAATTGTTTGAGCAATTTGATACCACCGTACGCATCTTGTACGTATTTGCATAGGCTCTTACAAAATGATCTGAGGAAGCCTTGGAAGCAGAGTACGGCGATTGTGGATCGTATGCTGTAGTTTCCAAAAAGAACCCTCCATCATGAAGCGAACCATATACTTCATCCGTAGAAACATGGTAGAATAAATGCTGATCCAATTCGCCTTTCCAAGCTTCCTTGGCCACATTCAGGAGATTTACGGTACCAATTACATTAGTCATCACGAAAGCCAAGGGATCTGAGATAGAACGATCCACATGTGATTCTGCAGCCAAATGGATCACATCAGTGATTTTATGCTTTTCAAAAATTTCTTTCAAAGCAATTACATCCTGAATATCTGCCTTCACGAAAGTGTAATTCTTGGAGTTTTCTACTTCCTTCAGATTCTCCAAGTTTCCTGCATAAGTCAGAGCATCTAGGTTGATAATAGTGTAGTTCGGATATTTTTCTACGAAAAGTTTTACCACATGGCTTCCAATAAATCCAGCGCCACCTGTAATTAAGATAGATTTTGTCATTTTATTTCTTGTAATAATTAAGGTACCATTCTGTAAATTTCCGCACTCCATCTTCAATTTTTGTCTGAGGCTTATAACCGGTATCTCTTACTAAATCAGATACATCAGCATGAGAAGCAGGTACATCTCCGGCTTGTATCGGAAGCAATTCCATAATTGCTTTTTTGTCCAGTCCGTTTTCCACTGCTTTAATATAGTCCATTAACAAAACAGGTTCTGAGTTTCCAATATTATAAATCTTATAGGGTGCGTCTGAACTTCCTGGATCAGGGTTTTTCTTATCAAAATCAGGGTTTGGACTTGCTGGTCGATCAGATACTTTTAAAACCCCTGTGACAATATCATCCACATAAGTAAAGTCCCGCTTCATTTTTCCATGATTGAAAACTTGAATCGGCTTTCCTTCTAGAATAGCCTCCGTAAAAAGAAACAATGCCATATCCGGCCTTCCCCATGGCCCATAGACTGTAAAGAAACGCAGACCAGTGGTGGGAACTGCAAATAAGTGACTGTAGGTATGAGCCATAAGTTCATTGGCTTTCTTCGAGGCAGCATACAAACTGATCGGATGATCGACCGAGTCTGATGTGGAAAAAGGCATTTTTTCATTTGACCCATATACCGAGCTCGACGAAGCATAAACCAGATGCTTGACAGGATGAAAACGGCAACATTCCAAAATATTCACAAAAGCAGTGATATTACTTTCTATATAAACTTCCGGATGCGTAAGGGAATATCTGACGCCTGCCTGAGCGGCAAGATGGATGACTACATCAAATTTTTCTTTTTCAAAAAGTGAAAGCAGCGAATTTTTATCTGTCAGATCCAGCTGAATAAATTGATAATCACTATTTGCAGAAGATTGGATCAATTCTCCAAAGGAGATTTCATTTCGATCAATTCCCATATTGGCTAGTCGGGCATATTTCAGATCGACATCGTAATACGAATTGATCACATCCAAACCGACGACTTGATCACCTCTTTCCAGCAGTTGCTTCGCTACATGAAAACCAATAAAACCGGCCGTTCCTGTCACCAGATACTTCATATATTTTGTTGTTGTTAAATGTTATTTATCACTTTTGATCAGAACGCACAAGCCGATTATAATTCAAGAGAAGTTCCTGATGAATCTTTGGTCGATTATACTTCTTAACAATATCTACGTAAAGTTGATCTGCCATTTCTGCCATTTTATCCCGCTTGACAAATGCGTATTCCATTGCCTCCTTAAGAACCGCTTTTTCTTTAACTGGAAATATCAATCCTGTTTTCTGCTGGGTAATGATATCTAGGTTACCGATAATATTCGAACATATAATCGGTAATTGCATCGCTCCTGCTTCCAAAAGCACATTTGAAAACCCTTCGCGATGAGATGCATGAACCAGCAGGTCAGATAGTGCCATGTAATGCGCTACATGGTCTGACCAGGTAATCTGTACGATTCTCGGGTTAGATTCAATGGTCTTAATTAATTCTGGAGAAAGCGGGTCCAGATCCTGTTCAAAACTCCCCAACAATACCAGCTTGGCTCGATTGGAAATTTTGCTTTCCAAAAAAGACTCTACAAGTTCTTGTATTCCTTTATCTCTTACTAATCTTCCTACAGCCAAAATAATAAAATCATCATCTCGGGGAAGAATCCGCATCGTAGCAGCCACTAAATGATTCTCTTTCAATACCTCCCGATTAAATCTGGATAAATCCACACCATTGGATGAGCCTTGACCGATCATATTAAGTTTGGAGTTATCGCAGAGATTTTGCTCCAGAACGAACGATTTCAAACCTACCGAATTTGGCCAAACTTCGGTTGCATAATCATAAGTCCATTTTTCAACTTTCTCCAGCAAACCTCTTTTTCTGCCTTCGGCAGCCATATAAGGGATTCCGGCTATAGTATGAATTCGAATATTGACACCTGCAAATTTCGCAGCTATCATTCCCAGCAGTCCGGCCTTTGGCGTATGCGTGTGGACAATGTCTGGTTTTTCCCTTTTGAAAAGTTGAATCAATTTCCAAATACAGATCAAATCTTGAATTGGAGTGATTTGTCGTGTGAATGGAATCATCTCATGTTCAACCCCTTCTGCACGAATAACATGTGGGATTTCTTTGCCATCGGCACTGACCATGAGCACATCCCAGCCATTGGATTTCATAAATCTCATCTGACCCGCTAAAAGTAATTTTAAGGAAATCGGGACAGTTGTTATTCGAATTAATTTCGGCATCAATGGAGGTTTCTAAAAATGTAAAGATAGGCTTAATTAGGTTTTTGGACTTAAAATCTTGCCAATCCTGATCAAAAATTTACTTAATCTGAGTTAGTGACAAATCAATCCTCATCCTCCAACTTGAAAATCTCTTCTATTGCGACTTTAAATACCCTCGCAATCTTTAAGGCTAAGACAGTTGATGGTACATATTTCCCTGATTCTATACTATTGATGGTCTGCCTTGATACGGCAATCAAATCTGCAAGGTCTTGCTGAGTCAGATTAAGTTTGGCTCGTTCTACTTTAATACTGTTTTTCATAAAGAACTGCAAAAAGGCAAAAAACTGAAAGGTCCGAAAGTGAAAAATGGACAAGAAAAGGACAGAATGATAAACCAACCGATCTGTAGATGGCCATAGGGTAATGGGATTTTGGTCAGCATATTATTTCAAGTCTTTTGATGCCATGTATTTTTGATATTGAAAAGCACCGTAGACATAGACATTCAATAGGAAAAGGACGAGATAGGCAGTAAAAATCTCTGAACGGATATTTCCGAAACGGACATAATTTATCAGCATTATTGCCCCAAGTCCCCAAATCAACCAATAAAATCCTGTTTGGAAAGCTTGAAGCCGAAAGGATTTGATCATCTCATCTTCTTCTTTTTCCTTGGTCAGATTTAGCATCGCAAAACCAATCGCCCAAAAACCATAAATAATTTCAGCAGATTCATCTGGAGTAATGTCCATCTGAACTAATGCCATCCCGATCACTAGAATTACTGGTAAGGGAAAAAACACAAAGGCAACCTTCTTCCATGCTGGAGAAAGTAGCGGTACAGTTAAAATTGAATTAGCTTTCATAAGTCAAGTTATTTTTACTAAATGTAAATTATACTTTACATAATATCAAGATATTTTGACACAATTTATTCAAATATTAATTGCACCGAAATCAATTGCTAGGATGATCATTAGCTTATTGGCAATAAAAAGCATCATTTGTTTACCTTTAATCAAAAGAGTGACTCAAAAATTATATTTTCTATGATTACTAATGTCAATATTGCCATCATCGGCTGTGGAAACCTAGGCGCCTCAATTGCAAATGGACTACTTACCATTCCAGGCTTTGACCCAAAAAGACTCACTCTCACCAAGCGTAACATCGCCAGCCTATCCGATTTTCAAGAACGGGGTGCAATAGTCACTTCCAATAATCTGGACGCGATATCGAATGCTGAGCTCGTCATACTTGGTGTAAAACCCTACAATGTTACTCCTATTTTAAACGAGATTCTACCGGGGATTAATCCAAAAAACCAAATAATTATCTCCTTGGCCACTGGAATCACGCTTGCAGAGATGTATCAAGTCCTCCCAAAAGAGACTGTAACCTTTCGGGCAATGCCAAATATTGCAGCTGAAATCCAAGAGTCAATCACATGCATATGCAGTCAGAATGCCAAACAAGAGGAAATCAAGTTGGTCTCTGAATTATTTGATTCGATAGGTTTCACCATTTCTATTGATGAGAGTTTGATGGAAGCGGCAACTGTACTCGGTTCATGTGGGATTGCTTATGTATTGAGATTTATGCGAGCTATGATTCAAGGAGGAATACAAATAGGTTTCGATTCGGTTACTGCCAGTAAAATCGTGAATCAAACAGTAAAGGGAGCGGCAGAATTAATGATACAGAAAAATATTCACCCAGAGGCTGCCATTGACAAAGTCACCACACCAAAAGGTTGTACGATTGTAGGACTGAATGAAATGGAACATAGGGGTTTCAGTTCGGCAATGGTACGTGGAGTGATTGCCAGCTACGATAAAATCGCTAAATAATTTGCATAAAACCATTCTACCCATTATTGAATTAATCCAATTTTTTTTTGATAGATTTATATTATTATAAAAAAGAGTAATTATAAGTTTGTTTTGTTCTCAATTATTTCTGTATATTTATCAAGGGTGATAAGCAACTTTTACTATTCTTTTTTCAAAGAGACCTATTTTTATTAGGGAGGACCGTTTGGTATTTTTTGTTCCTTCCCTTTTCTCGATTTATTAAACTGGATGAAATCTATTTGTTGAAAATCTCAGCAAGTTTGCTTTCCAGACTCGGACCTCTCAAGTCCTTTCCAATTATTTTTCCATCTGGATCCAAAAGATAAGTAGCTGGGATAGCCTCGATTTGATATAAAGTGGCCGCAGCTGAATTAAAATATTCTAAATCAGATACTTGGGTCCAAATGAGTTGATCTTTTTCGATTGCCTCTACCCAAGCGTCTTTTGTTCGATCGAGAGAAACTCCTAAAATATCGAAACCTTGATCTTTATATTGCTCATAAAGTCGAACTATATTCGGATTTTCTTCCCGACATGGTTTGCACCAAGCTGCCCAGAAATCGATCATTACATATTTGCCTCTCAGATCTGATAATTTTACTATTTTTCCGTCCGGTGTAGGCAACTCAAAATCAGGCGCTGTCTGACCCAAAGACAAGACTCGCATTTCATCCAACTGTTGCTTCATCTGAATGACCATCTTCGTATCAGGATAGGTTTCATTCAACTCCGCAACAAGGCTATCGAGGAATTGAAACTCATTTTTTGGGTTTAACAAGCCCACAGCTGCCAATGTGGCAAAACTTGACCCCATACTTCTAATTGATTCTTTGACCGCAGTAGACTGATTGCTTTCCAGCAACATGGCTTGAGTCTGAATCTCCTTAATTTTCTCAGAGTCATTTGCACTCATCGCTTCGTAATAAGCCTCATTCAGTTTATTGACCTGAGCTTGGTAACCCACCATCAGAGTTTCGATTTTTAACATTTCCTGAGAGTCTTTAGATCCTTGGACATTCAAACTCGCATCATTTGAGAAATCATAGTTCACCTCCACGTCTTCTTTGTACAGGGCAAGACGTACAGATTTGCTTCCATACAGGTTCAAATCGTAAAATGTAGGGGTATCGAGATCAATTTCATAAGAAAATTGACCTTCTGCATTCACTTCTAACGTATCCAGCAATTCAGACCTAGCGTCTGTAAATTTTGAAAGAATGACAAATCCCTCAGGAGCATTTTCAATTTTTCCAGTCACTGTGACTTTGCCATCTGCTTGATTTTTACTCTCCCCACAGGAGAACAACCCAAATGCAGTAAGAAATAAGATTCCGAACATATATTTTTTCATGTGTTAACTGTTTAATAATTCTATCAATAATTTTGTAGCCACTTTAGGATCGGCTTTGCCATGAGATTTTTTCATTACTTGACCCATAAACATCGCCATAAGCCCCCTTTTACCGGAGCGGTATTCTTTTACCTTTGCAGAATTTTCAGAAATTACCGCTTCAACGATTGGGCGAAGTGAGGATTCGTCTGATTCTTGAATCAAATTTAATCGCTTTGCTATTTCCATCGGAGCTTCTGAACAAGAATTTAGCATTTCAGGATAGATTTTTTGAGAGGCGACAGAAAAACTCACTTTCCCATTATCTATCAAAGCAATCAGTTCAGCAATTGACTTTGGTGAAATTGGGAAATCTGAAATTAATAAGTTCAGCTCGTTTAAAGATGATTTGATCGGACCCATCATCCAGTTTGAAGCAGATTTAAAATTGTTCGTCATGCTACAAAGCGAATCAAACCAATGTGCCATTTCCTTAGCCTCGGTTAGGAAACTGGCATCGTAATCCGGCAAGCCATATTCAGTTGCAAATTTGTGATGAAAGTCTCTTGGTAATTGAGGCATCGCAGATCTAATCGATTTGAGCAATTCCTCGGAGATTTCCACCGGACTCAGATCAGGCTCGGGAAAATAACGGTAATCGTTCAAATCTTCCTTGGTACGCATACTGGAAGTGTTTCCCGTATGCGCGTCAAAAGTCCTCGTCTCAGAGATGACCTGCTCACCAGCTTCGACAATCTGAATCAATCGCTCATGCTCGTGCTCGATCGCTCGTGCCACATTTCGAAACGAATTCATATTCTTTACTTCGACTTTTTTACCAAATTTCGTACCCCCTTTGAGCATCACAGATACATTGGCATCGCATCGAAGGGAACCTTCTTCCATATTTCCATCGCAGATCTCGAGGTATCGAACCAGTTTTTTGATTTCAACCAAGAAAGCATAGGCCTCATCAGGGCTTTGCATGTCTGGTTCGGTTACAATCTCAATCAAGGCGGTTCCGGCTCGATTGAAGTCTACCAAGGTATCTTCCTCACCTACCAAGTGAATAGATTTCCCGGCATCTTCTTCCAAGTGAATCCTATTCAATTGAACATTCTTGGTGCTTCCATCAGACAATTTTATTGGAACTGTTCCACCCACGCAGATGGGTGCTTTGTCCTGAGTGATCTGATAGCCTTTCGGCAAATCAGGATAAAAGTAATTTTTTCGATCAAAAGATGTAGACCGAGTAATTTCGCAGTCACAGGCCAAACCCATCTTGATTGCATATTCTATTGCTTTCTTGTTCAGTTTAGGAAGCGTCCCTGGATGACCTAGAGTGATGACGGAAATCTGAGTATTGGGCGAATTACCATAAATCGTAGCATCAGAAGCAAATATTTTACTTTCTGTCTGGAGCTGCGCATGCACTTCCAAACCGATGATTAATTGGTATTTATCTTTTAACGCTTCGCTTAACATTCGTTTTTTTACTTAATTCTATCGATATAATTGTTGTGCTTTGGTGACCACTCGGTCAAGGCCAGACAAATCTTTTCCTCCGGCAGTTGCAAAGAAAGGCTGCCCTCCTCCTCCACCTTGGATTTCTTTTGCTAGTTCTCTTACGATTAGTCCAGCATTTAGATTCTTCGAAGCCACCAAAGATTCATCGATAATCACCGCAACCTGTGGTTTACCTTCAATAGCAGCAGCCAAAATAATGAATGCATTCTCCACTTCATTTTTCAACTCGTATACAAGCTTCTTCAGTGAATCTGCATTTGGCAATTCGACTTTTGCTATAAGCATATTCACTCCTTCACCAGGTCTGAATTGTTTTAAAAGCTCCGTCTTTACACTAGCCGATTTTTCCAAATGAAGAATATCAATCTCTTTCTTTAGTGTATTTCGCTCTTCAAGCAAAGCTTCAATCGCCTTTTTTATATCCTTAGGATTTTTTAGTAACTCCTGAATTTCTTTCAACGTATTCTCCTGCTCACGCAAATAGGATTCTGCTGCGGTAGACGTAATCGCCTCGATTCTGCGAACTCCTGCGGAAATTGACCCCTCCGACACAATCTTCACCAAGCCAATCTGACTCGTAGAAGGCACGTGAGTTCCACCGCAAAGCTCCACCGAATATGCTGGGTCAAAGGTGATCACTCTCACAAATTCTCCGTACTTCTCTCCAAAAAGTGCCATAGCGCCCCTTGCTTTTGCTTCTTCGATCGGTACATTTCTGCGCTCGAGCAAATGAATATTTTCTCGCACTTTTGCATTAACTAAGTTTTCTACCTGCTCGATTTCGGCATCAGACATTCTTCCAAAGTGAGAAAAATCAAAGCGAAGCAATTGCTCATTTACCAACGAACCTCGCTGCTGAATATGATCTCCAAGTACTGCCTTCAAAGCAGATTGTAGCAAGTGAGTCGCCGTGTGATTATTCATCGTCAGCGTACGTTTGGCTTGATCTACCTCTGCAGAAAAAGACTTCTCGGGATGCTTCGGAAGTTTTTCCACAAAATGAACGATCAAATCGTTTTCCTTTTTGGTATCGACAACTCGAACTTTTTCACTTTCTGATATCAGCCATCCAGTATCTCCTACCTGTCCACCACTCTCAGCATAAAATGGAGTTTTGTCCAGGACAACCTGATAGCGATCGCCTTTCTTGTCAGAAATCACACGGTATTTGATGATTTGAGAATCCGCTTTTAAGTAATCGTATCCAATAAACTCTACTCCTTCATCGGCATGTATTATCGTCCAATCTCCGGTTTCGGATTCAGAAGCAGCACGAGAGCGGTTTTTCTGAGTTTCCATCTCGGCTATAAAGCCCTTTTCGTCCAATGAAAGACCATTTTCGCGTGCAATCAACGAAGTCAGATCGAGCGGAAATCCAAAAGTATCGTATAGCTCAAAAGCAGTTTTACCAGGAATTACAGTTTCATTATTAGCTTTTAGCTCAATTTTGATTTGATCCAAGATTCGGAGGCCGTTGGCCAAAGTTCGAAGAAATGACGTTTCCTCTTCGAAAATCACTTTTGAAATAAACTCCTGTTGGGCTCGTACTTCAGGAAAAATATCTCCAAAGTTGGATGCAATAAGCGGAGTTAATTCATAAAGAAAAGGCTCATTAAAGCCCGAAAAGGTATATCCGTAGCGAACGGCACGTCTCAATATTCTGCGAATCACATATCCTGCCTTATTATTGGAAGGAATCTGTCCGTCGGCAATCGTAAAGCTGATGGCTCGAATGTGATCGACAATGACTCGGAATGCAATATCCGTCTGCTCATTTTCGCCATAGCTCTTTCCTGATTTCTCTTCCAGTGCTGCGATGAATGGCATAAATAAATCCGTGTCATAATTCGAAGACTTATGCTGAATCGCTCTTACCAAGCGCTCAAAACCCATCCCTGTATCTACATGCGTGGCAGGAAGTGATTTCAAACTTCCGTCAGAGACTCTATTGTATTGCATAAATACCAAGTTCCAGATTTCGATAACCTGAGGGTGATCATTATTGACCAAGTCTTTTCCTGGAATACTTGCCCGTTCCTCAGCCGATCTTAGATCCACGTGAATCTCAGAACAAGGGCCGCAGGGACCCGTATCCCCCATTTCCCAGAAGTTATCCTTCTTCGAACCCATGATAATCCGATCTTCTGGGACTATCGCTTTCCAAAGCTCAAATGCCTCTCGATCCATTTCTAGACCATCGCCTTGATCTCCTTGAAAAACAGAGACATAAAGTCGGTCTTTATCCAAGCCATAGACATCGGTGAGCAATTCCCAAGCCCATGCGATTGCTTCTTTTTTGAAGTAATCACCAAAGGACCAATTGCCCAGCATCTCAAACATGGTGTGGTGATAAGTATCCACGCCCACTTCTTCGAGATCATTATGCTTTCCGCTGACGCGAAGGCATTTCTGACTATTGGCTACCCGAGGGAATTTTGCGATTTCGTTTCCTAGAAATGCATCTTTGAATTGATTCATCCCCGCATTGGTAAACATCAAAGTCGGATCGTTTTTGACTACAATCGGTGAGGATGGGACGTAATGATGCTGTTTGGATTGGAAAAACTCGATAAAAGTACTCCTGATTTTCTTTGCTTCCATGAAGGTGTTGCGGCAATTAAGAATGCTAAATGGGCTGATTTAGGGCCTTTTTGTTGGGGGACAAAATTAATAGAATTGGTGGTGTTATGTGCATAGCATTAGGAATTTCTATTGGTGGATATTCTAACGCAAAGGCGCTATGGCCCAAATCATGGGAATCTGTATCGTAATGGAGTGGAGCTATCGAAGCATCCCGGGATAAGCAAACATTGAATTTGGAGGCCTCGAAGAGGTGAAACTGAAGTTGTTTCACTTAGTGAATTTTGGAAAGAAATTTTTTAAATCCTGATCTCAAAAAATAAAATGGATCAAGGATAAAAATTAACATACCTAAATTCCCAATTCGTTCTTCCGGATTCTTCTTCAGACAAAGTGATAAAGGTATTCTGAAGGAATTGGGGACTTTTAAAAAATCAAACTCAGCATTTCGGACATTTTCTCTAACTTCTTCGATGGTGAGGTCATTGATCCTAGTAGAAAATGGAAGTTTACCTCCAAAAATTAGATATAATACTGCACCAATAGCCCAAATCTCGGCTTTTACATCATAATCTGAAAAGCTTTTAACTTCTGGAGCGAGAAATTCTGGCGTGGTAAAAAGTCTCTGGTTTGACTCTGATCCTGAAAAATCCAAATCTATAATTTTGAAATTATATCCCTGATCATCCTTAGTAAGCAATATATTTGCTGGCTTCACATCTCGGTGAAGTATTCCTTGAGTATGGAGGAGATGAAAACCTTCAAGTAGCCGAACAATCATTGGTTTTAACCTATTGATAGCTATTTGATTACCAAAGACCTCGATACCATTAACAGGATAAATTAGCTCTAGAACTTCTAAAATGTCAAAATCGAGAAGTGTTCTATCCAATCGATAAATGGCATGATGGTCAATAATGCTTTGATGGAGATTTAGATTTGATACTTTTAGAAAATTAGTAACATACGCATCATGCAACCCTACTTCAAGTTTAGAAAATTTCAAAGCCACTAGCCTATTCCCAAGAGCTTTTGACTTGGCAGCAAGGATAAGTTTACTATCAGATTGGTAGATGACCTCTCCTTCGATTTCTAGACCGTAGTGTTTTAATATTGCGTCCTTATTGACCATTCTAAAATTTCAAAGGGAGCGTCTGAAAGCTTGAAACAACTTCTCCATTTACTTTCCCAGGTGTCCAGATTGGTGATCTTTCCAAAATGTATTTTAGCTCTTTAGCTGTGCCGGATGGAATTTGGGTTTTTAAAGGTAACCTTATTGACTTTACCATTCCTATCGATGACAAAGTCTACAAAAACCTTATCTTCAATAGAATCAAAAGTGCCTTTTGGGGCATTTTTTACTTCGCCAATTATATATTTAATAAAATTGCCGTAACCTCCTTTAAATTGTGGCTTTTCATCCAATTGATCAAGAAGATATATCTTATCATCTTTTACAGTGGATTCAGTGCATGAAAATAAAATAAAAGCGAAAATTAAGAATGAATAAGGGAAAATGATAAGTTTGATTTTATTCATGTTTTGACAAATAGGAGATTACATCATTAACTTCATCTGTCTTAAAGCAGAAATAATATAGCGTATCGGACTTATGGAGAATCAGTGCCGGTCTTTCAAAACAATCACGAGCCACAATTTCATAGCTAATTCCAGAACTAATTTCTATCCTAGGATTATCCATAAATTCCTGACCATAATTTAGGCGAAGGTCTTTTTTTCGGCTCACTCCGATCATACCTAGTTTGGTTTGAATCTGATTTTCCAAATATTTTTCTATTAACAAATTTATACAGCTGCTACATCCAATTTGAGGTACTTGCAGCTCCATGCTATCCCATTCAGATGGCAAATTCGCAAAGGCCTCACCTGATGTGATAGGCTGGTAATGAAGCTCCGTATTGAACCTACTTTGACAGGCATTGCTTGTAAAGAGTACGATAAAGAGCAAACAGCTAATATTTAACCTCAAATATTTCAAATACATTCTTGTCTTCATCATTAGATTTAGCTGGAATAAGAAGTCCCTCTTTTACAACCCGAATTAACTGTACAGAATATTTCTCTTTGTCCAATTCCAAGACTCCAATCTCTTTGAATTCCCGATCAAATATCATGATTCTCCTCTCTGGGTATTCATTATTCTCAGTTAACGGTGCGAAGTTGTTTTTTCTTCTTCGCTCAATGATTTCTTGAGAATATGGTCCTGAGAAAATCCGATAATATAATTCTCTATAAGGGTCCCAAAGAATAGACATGTTGGAAGGGTTGGAAAAAATATGCGGATAGAAAATATCGGATTCTTGTGTGGGTTCAATTAAAGAGTGAAATGCACCTTCATAATATTCCTTGAAAAGCGAAGGGGAATCCAGTAAACTCAAATCAAAATCATAAACCATCACCCGATCATCAATAGGGAATGATTGAATTAATAGGGAATCTTTGAAATTAACGGTAAACGAGGGTAATTCCAGATGAAAGCCCCAAAAACCAGAATTAAAATAGGATGCTGAAAAATCAAATTCATAACTAAAAGCCTTCGAATCCAAATCTAGAGATATACCAGTTTTATAAATCTCAGGAGTGTAATTCTCTGTTGTGTTTACATCGGGTCTAGCCGGGAAAATTAGTTTATTTCCTAGATCAACAATCGGCGTCCAAGGCAATGGTATAGGTAAGTAAGTTATTTCTGAGGTTCCTTGAAGATTATCACCTATAAGTTGAAACATATCCTTCACAATGCCGGATGTATCAATCAGGTACAGACGGTAAGCATATTGATTCAGAACAAAAATGCTATCTAAATTTCTAACATAAAAACTATCGAGGTGTCCCACTCCATTGGGACCTTCTATTTCCACCTCAACATCGAAAGACTTTTCTCGATCTTGTAGATTGTAAAAGTGAATTTTCTTTAATTGAGATTTGATTCGATCATGATACACTAAATACTCGTTACTTTTTAGGTCCAAATATTGTAGTGTCCACCAATCGTTTGATGTATTTTCGTTAATGGGAATTTCAATAATTCTTTTCGACACCAATTCAACCTGAGAATATTTTTCTGAAGGTACTGTACATCCTATTATAAAGAAAAGCAGGAATAAAAATAACGAATTAAAAAGTTTCATAACTATGGAATAAATTGTTTTAATAAGGGAATTATTGAGCCTTTAAAGTCTATACAGGTCAACAATTCCCTTGCTATTTTCATAAAGTAAAGCATGAATAATATCTTATATCCCAGCTCCTTAAACTCCTATCACAACAGTAGGCAGACAATTACCACCACTATCCGGACAAGAGTAGCTCCAACCTTTATCAGTTTCAAAGAAAACAAAACTACGATAACCGTACGAAGCACTCACAGAAAAAACCAAAGCAAAACCCATTAAAATTAACTTCTTCATGACATTATAAATTTAAGAATTAATCCACTTTTGATCCTCAATCTCAAGGTGGGATCCGAAGACCTTGAGGTGAGTTAGTCTATAACAGGCGCCTGACACAAACTAATTTCTAAATTTACTGTCGCGCCCCTCTATTTTCCAAATGTTTTGGAATATTTTTTCCAGTTATTTTCTTACGAAGGTTAAATTATTGATTTGTAGAAAGAATTATGAGGTATTTTTAAAAACTAACACAAAGCTTACGCAAAAAAAGATAGACCTTTTGAGTTATTTCAGATTAGGAAAAAATCGAAAAGGAAGAATTCTTCCTATCATACCTTTCTGCCGAAGCTGAACATCCAAAGCAGTGAGCGGAAAGACTCCACCTGAACTTAAAAGCATTTTAAATACGATATTAAATCAGTTTCACCACCTCGCGATTTTAAAAACAGTAGCGATCCATACCGCGGACTGTGTTCCTAACTGCTTATGGGGTTTGCCCCGGCGGGCAAGTAGGAATTGTAGCGCACTCCCGTATGGCTATCGGTACGGATCTATTGGTAGCCCTGCGAATGAAGGTTCTCATTTTAAAAGCTTTGCGATTCAAAAGATCCATTTCTGCCGTTAGCATTTATTGGTTTTTTCGCCGTAAAGACCTGAAGGATCGAAATTTTTCCTACCTGACCGGCAGTGGCAAAATAGCCGAGCAACGGTCGATAGGCCGTTGCAAACATCGATTTGAGATAGCTAGCCCTGAAAGGGCCTCATATCCCAGCAACGGTCGATAGCCCGTTGTACGATTATTGAAATAAGTGGACTAGCCCTGAAAGGGCAAAATATCATCCCTCAAGATTTGGGTCCTCGACTCCGCTCGGATTAACTCATTCTTCATCGGTCACAAAAAAATGCTAAAAACCAATATTTGGCTTCAACGCTGAATCGGTCTGGAATATTAAAAATTCGATTTCTTTGAAATTCCTTTCTCATAAACCTCACTTAGAAAATCTTTCTTACTTTCAATAAAATTTTCAATAACTCAAAAATCTGGCATGAGCTACCTCGATCAAATCACATCCCCAACCCTACTCCTAGACGAAAAAATCTGCCGTGCCAATCTGAAAAGAATGGCTGACAAGGCAAAAAGGCATGATATGAAGTTGGTGCCGCACTTCAAAACTGCACAATCACATCAAATCGGAGATTGGGCGAAAGAATACGGAATCACGGAGGTCACCGTCTCTTCTATCAAAATGGCAGAATATCTGTGCGGACAAGGTTGGATCAATATTCACATCGCATTTCCATTTAACCCACTTGAAATCCCCAAGCTAAATACAATTGCAGCGCGACAATCGATCTCCGTGCAACTCATCAACGCCACCACTGCTCAAATGCTAGTGGATCAGTTGGAGCATAGAGTGGGATTCTTCATCGAAATCGATGCGGGCTATGGCCGAACGGGCGTTGAGGTTACGGATTTTGGATTGATTGAGGAGATATTTAGAATTGCCAGCCACTCAGATTTACTATTTTTCAAGGGTTTCTACCTTCATGCTGGTCACTCGTATTATATGCCGGATATTCCTGCGCTCTATGCCCAAACTCGAAATGCCCTCTCCATGCTGAAACACAAATATATTTCCGAATATCCGAATCTAATCACTAGAACCGGCGATACTCCGGGTTGTGCCGTAATGGAAGACTTTGGAGATATTGATGAGATGGGGCCCGGCAATTTTGTGTTTTATGATTTGATGCAATCTACCCTTGGAGGCTGCGAAAAAAGCGATATCGCGGTGGCAATGGCCGTGCCGGTCGTTGATATTAAAAAAGATCGAAAGGAAATATTGATTCACGGAGGTGGCGTTCACTTTGCAAAGGATGTTTTGGTCGATGTGAATGGGGAAAAGAATTTCGGTGAAGTAGTATTTCTAAACGAAAATGGCTGGACAATACCTGAATCTCGATCCTTTCTGAAAAGCATTTCTCAAGAACATGGAATCATTAAAGCTTCCGATGAACTATTGGCAAAAGTTAAAGTCGGAGATTTGCTTGGAATCTTGCCAGTGCATTCCTGCATGACGGCGGATTGTATGGGCGAATACTTGACGCTGGATGGGAAGAAAGTAGATCATGCTGAGGGGATTGTGCAGTAGGCAGTCAGCAGTCTACAGTGGGCAGTGGGCAGTCCTGATAATTATCGGGATTAGTGAGCAGTTGGGAGGTGCTAAACTTCGTGGTTTCTTTTTGACATAGATGATTTGTTCAGTAGCAATTGAAGGTCAGGGATGTCCAGTTTCAAGTATTCAGATTACGACGAATTTCTAAAAAATTATCGTTAAAGTAGAAAAGGCGGAAAATTGAAAACATAAACTCGAAAGCTGAATCTGTCTAAGAGTTTAATCCGCACTTTTTTTCTGCGTAGATTTACGCGAAAGCATTTAGGTTTATGTTCAACCATCTTATAATTTTTGATCAAAGAAGTAAAAATCACCAAAACCGAAGTCCTTTTAGATAATTGGTACACGCTTCGCACAATAACTTTTGAATACAAAAAGAAAAACGGGGAGGTCATCACCCAATCCCCTGAAGCTTTCGATCGTGGAAACGGAGCAACTATTTTCCTTTAAAATCTAGAAAAAAAATCCATTATTCTACCCCACCAGTTTCGCCTTCCCACATACACCAACGGCAACGAATCAGGCATGATGAACGAAGCTTGTGCTGAACTTTTGGATCAGGACAATGCTGAAGATTATATTCGAAGGGAAACAGAGGAAGAAACCGGCTATCAGATCAAGGATGTAAAAAAGTTATTTGAGGCCTATATGTCTCCTGGATCAGTCACAGAAATACTCTACTTTTTTATTGCGGCCTATTCCAAAGATATGAAAGTAGGTGAAGGCGGTGGTGTCGATCATGAGCAGGAAAATATCGAGGTGCTTGAATTATCTTTCGAGTAAACGTTAGAAATGATAAGCAATGGGGAGATCAAAGATGCCAAAACAATTATGCTTATTCATTATCTAAGGCTTAATGGGCAGTATCTAAGGCTTAACGGGATTCTTTGAAATTCAAATTATTGACTAATCTGAAAAGTCAAAAGCACTATCTTCATTAGGTAAACAATCAAAAAAAAAAGCTGAAGAGAGAATACGTAACAGTTTTGTAAATCCTCACGAAATTTAGGCAAAAGGGTCATCAGGTAATTGAAGACCAATATGAATTCGCTTTTATAGAAACATAATTGAAAGCTGAGAATCAAAAATACAATTCAGGAAAAGTAGAATATTTTTTAAGAAGCAGTCGAGATAACGGAGTTAGCTATCAAAGATTCAGTCAAAACACAAGAAAAAATCAGATAAATAACCCATTGGTAACCAATCCTATTGCTAAAAAAAGCAAAATTTAATTGTACCCCTTTCAAAAAAAGAATTGATAGCTTAAATTAATAATAATTTAGAGTATCTAAAAGGTTAAAATTCAGTACTATGAGAAAGTATATATTTATTATTTCGCTTTTCTTCCTCAACTCCTCATTGGCTTGGAGTCAGTCTGAAAGTGGGGTTTCAATTAATTCCTTTAAGTTTTTCTCTGAAAAAATAATTACTCAGAAAGTATTTTCAAGCGATACCCTAATCATGAACGGGCTAGAGATCGACAGCCTTTTTTTCAAAAAATTCGAATTTCCATTGTTTGATAGGAAAGGTCGAAATATGAAGCAAGAGCCCTTTTTCTATGATAGGATTATTTTTAACAGCCCCACTTTAAAAGTTTATTCCGACCCAATCGACAATATTCTGATCTACAAACCCGAGCTAATCTCACCAATCCCAACCTACAAGCCAGATTCAACAATTAACTTTACGATTATTATAAAGGATTTCAAGTAACAATATTTCCGAAATCGCACCTTGGTCAAGAATTGAGTCGAATGAAATTTGAGGTTGATTTGTTTTTTTTTGATTAAGTGGATTTAAATCTAATTTCTGAAGTGCCATTCAGTGAGTCTTTAAAAGACCTTATGAATATTATTCATAGCGTGCCTTTGCTAACTCTTTGTATGCTTAGTGGCGGAAAAACATAAAAAAAAGTCTGGATCAATTGCTTAATCCAGACTTCATAAAACTTACAGATTTTTCAATCTCAATAACCAAGAATTTTCATCATGCTTTCCTGCGTTTGATCCTTTGCAAAAAGTCGATGAGTTACATTTCCATCTTCATCCTGATCGATCAAGATATGCTTCGGAGCCGGAACCAAACAGTGCTGAATACCTCCATAGCCTCCAAGTGATTCTTGATAAGCGCCAGTATGGAAGAAACCTATATACTGCGTACGTCCAGGTTCAATCTTAGGAAGGTAAATATTGTACTGATTCGCTTCTGAATTGTAATAATCCATACTGTCGCAGGTCAAGCCACCCAAAGAAATATTGTGGTAAGTTTCATCCCAATTATTGATTGCAAGCATAATATATTTCTGGTTTAAACCCCAGCTGTCAGGAAGTTGCGTTATAAACGAGCCATCGATCATATACCAAAGTTCCTTATCATTCTGTAATTTTTCATCCAAAATAGAGTAAAGTACTGCCCCACTTTCGCCGACGGTGTAACTACCGAATTCAGTGAAAATATGTGGTTCAACTGTATTGTTTTTTGCACACATCCATTTTACATTTTTCACGATTTGATCCGCCATATATTGGTAGTCATAATCAAAAAACAAGTTGGTTTTGATTGGCCAACCACCGCCAATATCCATAGTATCCAGAGAAGGAGCAATTTTTTTCAAGTCCACGTACTTTTGAATAAAACGAGTCAATTCTGACCAATAATATGCAGTATCCTGAATTCCGGAATTGATAAAAAAGTGAAGCATCTTTAAACTCACCTTCGGATTGCCCTGAATTTTTTCCTCGTACAGCCTGATGATGTCATTGTACCGAACACCCAATCTGGAAGTATAAAAACCAAATTTCGGCTCCTCGTCAGCGGCAATTCTGATCCCTACTTTAAAAGGAACATTGACATGCTCTAAATAATAATCGATCTCAGAAATATTGTCCAAAATCGGAATACAATTTACAAAACCATCATTCAGGAGTTCCGAAATGTATTGTTTGTATAATTCCCGTTTGAAACCATTACAGATGATATTAGTTTCTTTGCTGATTTTGCCCTTTTCGTAAAGACTTCGAACTAGTGGTATATCAAAAGTGGATGAAGTCTCGATGTGGATATCATTCTTGAGCGCCTCGTCCAACACAAAACTAAAATGGGAGGACTTGGTGCAATAGCAATAGGTGTACTTCCCCTGGTAATCATGATTTGCAATAGCCGTATTGAAATAGGTCTTTGCCTTTTGAATACTTTCCGAAATCTTGGGTAAATAAGTCAACTTCAAAGGTGTACCATAGGTATCAATAATCTCTTTGAGGTTTACTCCATTGAAGAATAATTGATTGTCGGCTACATGAAATTCCTTGGTAGGAAAGTCAAAAGTCTGTTCGATCAGTTCTTTATAGGAATTCATTCGCGTTGGTTTAACTTGTTAAAAGCGGTGCAAAAATTGCTATTTTATTAGGATTATTCAAATGAAATTGGGACAAATCATCTCAGATGGTTCTCTATTTCTTGAAAGTTTGTTGTTAACCGAATTTCTTAAGGTATTTCTGAAAGCAGTTTCGATCAGTCTTTGTTCTCCTACTTAATTTTTGTGATTCTAAATCAAATCTTTAAGTGACTTTAGAAAAATCAGCTCTTTCTAATTATCTAAACATCACTTTTTTAATTCGGTTCAAACCTTCCAGCAACTCATCGTCATTTTTCGCAAAGCAAAAGCGAAGCATTTTGGGATCCCGGCGGTCATTGAAAAATACAGATATGGGAATACTCGCAATTCCATATACTTTGGTCATCCTCACAGCCAGATCATAATCTGATTCGTTGGAAAGATGTCCGTAACTCACCATTTGAAAAAAACTCCCCACTGCGGGAGTAAACTCAAGTTCTGTTTTGCGTAGGCCTTCACAAAATAGGTCTCTTTTGTTTTGATAGAAATCAGACAACATCGTGTAGGGCCTCTCGTCTAACAGGTAATCTGCAAAAGCATACTGAAAAGGTGTTGGGGTGCTAAACGTTAGAAACTGATGGATTTTCCGAAACTCGGTCGTGAGATTTTCCGGAGCCAGGCAATAGCCGACCTTCCAACCTGTGACATGAAATGTCTTACCAAAGGAACAGCATACAAAAGTCCGCTCTTTCAAAACCGGATGCGTCATCAATGAAATATGTGGCTTTCCATCAAACGTAATATGCTCGTACACTTCATCACTTACGACAAGGATATTTGTATGTTGAATCAAATCAGCCAGCATATTTATGTCATCTTGCGACCAGACATATCCACCGGGATTATGAGGTGAATTCACGATGATCATTCTGGTTTTGGAAGAAATCGCTGACTTTACTTTTTCCCAGTTTACAGAGAAATCCGGCAAATTCAGCGCTACAAAAACCGGAATCCCCTTGTTCAACAGAATGCTAGGCACATACAAATCATAGGCAGGCTCCAAAACAATCACCTCATCTCCGTCTTGAATCACCGCCGTTATCGCAGCGAAAATAGCCTCGGTAGCCCCAGAAACCACAGTGATCTCTGCTTCTGAATCGTAGTCAATTCCAGTTCTTGTCTTCGTTTTATCCGCAATCCGCTGTTTCAAAATCGGAACTCCGCTCATCGGGGCATATTGGTTATTTCCCAATTTCATGTGACTGGTGACCAAATCCAGCAATTGAGGATCGCAATTAAAGCCGGGAAATCCCTGAGAAAGATTGATTGCACCAGTATCCGTTGCCAGTTTGGACATGATGGTGAAAATGGTCGTTCCGACTTGAGGGAGTTTGGAGTAAAGGCTCATAGGATTTAATAATATGAACTTGGGTTTGAAAATTCAAAGTGAAATTTGGAGGATTTAGAAAAACAGGTGTTAAACAAAAACTACTTTCCCAATAAATAATAAATCATCAGGGTGATCATGCATAGTATCAGAGAAAGAGGCTTGGCAAACCTCCATTCTTTCAAATCCAAAGTGCTTTCATAAGTTGAAATGAAAGCCTCTTTAGCTGGATACTTCAAACTGACTAAATACATCACACCCAAATTCAATAAAAACTCTATTGCCCAAATATGAATAAAATGGATATTCAAATCCATCACAAAAGTCGTTATAAGGTAAAAAAACAATCCCGACGCCAACCCTACTTTTGCTCCTGCAGATGAAATTTTGGGGATAAAAAAACCTGCTATCAATACGGAAGCAATAGGGATAAAAAAGATCCCATTTAACTGCTGCATCAATTGATACAAACCATCCGGAGCATTGGCAACTAGGGGAGCAACCAGAATTGCCACCACTGCCAAAACCAAGGAACTCCATTTGCCTACTCTCACAAGTGTTTTGTCTGAGGCAGAAGGCTGAATCATTTTCTTATATATGTCCAAACTGAAAATAGTGGCGGCAGAATTCAAAACAGAGTTGAAAGTGCTCAGGATAGCACCCAATACAACTGCCGCAAAGAAACCAATGAGGGAAAGTGGAAGCACTTTTTTGACCAAAGTCGGATATATAAAATCCTGATCTTCGAAATAAAGCTCTCCATAATAGTAAAAGGCAATGATGCCTGGAAGCACAATAATCAAGGGAATAAAGATCTTAAATATCCCGGTATATAATAATCCCTTTTGTGCCTCAGCCATGTTTTTAGCACCTAAAGCCCTCTGAATGATGGTTTGATTCATCCCCCAAAAATAAAGCTGATTGATCATCAAACCTGTGAATAGTGTGCTGAAAGGCAGGACAGAATCTTCTGCTCCGATGACATCGAATTTTTCCGGTACAGTTTCATAAACTTTACTTATTCCGCCCAGAATATCTCCATTACCAATGTCCCACAATGCAAAAACAGGAATCATCAATCCTCCGATCATCAGACCAATCGCATTAATAGTGTCAGAATAAGCAACTGCTTTCAATCCTCCGAAAATAGCATAGATGGATCCGATCACCCCAATTGTCATCACTGTCAGCCAAATCCCTTCCGACCTACTCACCTCAAGTACTTCTGAAACATTGAAAATACTTTCCAAATTGATAGCTCCCGTGTAAAGCACAATTGGCAGCAGCGTCACCACAAAAGAAAGCATCAACAAAAAAGCTACAATGGTCTTAGTGGTTGCGTCAAATCTGCTTTCCAAATACTGGGGAATAGTCGTCAATCCCATTCTGATATAAATCGGGAGAAAATAAAGTGCTGCAATCACAAGCGCAATAGCAGAAGTGACTTCCCAAGCAATGATGATCATCCCATTTTTATAAGCCGAACCATTCATGCCAATTAAGTGCTCCGTAGAAATATTGGTCAGAATCATGGAGCCGGCTATCACTCCGCCTGTCAACGTTCTTCCTGCCAAAAAATACCCCTCCTTTGAGCTGATATCATCCTTGCGCAACTTGTACCACGATAAAAAGGCCACAAATAGCGTGAAACCAACAAATGAAATTACTACCAGCATGGGTGGGGATGATTAGGGCTTCGGCATTGAATGATCATTTTAGAACAAAGAAAAAGGGGAGTTTAAGTCCCCTTTCTATTGCAGGTAATAAGTCAAAACTTCAAAGTTGGCGGAAGGTATTTTGCCACCAAATCTTCGTAATAAGGTTTCAAGGCCTTTGAATCCGGCGGAACAGATACTTTGGAATACAAATCATAAGGATTGAATTTATCCACCCATTTAAACATCTCTCTGTCATGAGCATTCATCAGGTGATCATAGGCATTTTCCCTATGCTGCGAATAAAAGGAATGGTATCGAATCATGTAAAGAGCCTGCTCGGGCAGATAATCTTTTACCATTTGGTACAAATATTCGTCGTGGCCCCAAGACATTTTTACTGAATCAAGACCACAGTTTGGAGAATATACTCCGTATTTGGTATTGTAGCGATCGTCTTTGGAATCCGGATTGTCTTCGAAAAATTCGGGATAAACAATTTTATCCGAATGCTGACAACCAACTGGAAAGGTATCTCCAACTACTGCCCATTGGGGTTCATCAAATAGGCAAAGGACCTTTCCCATATCGTGGATAAAACCCGTCAAAACAAACCAGTCCGGATGTCCATCTGCTCTTATTGCTTCTGAAGTCTGCAATAAATGTTGCAGTTGATCCAAACTCGTATCTGGGTCAGAATCATCCACCAGCGTATTCAGATAATTTACAGCTTCCCAAAAAGGCATCTCTCTTTTCTCAAACTTTAAAAACTTCTTTTGTTTGTTTACAACAAAATCATGGGTTTGGTAGAAGTGATTGAGTCGGTAAAACTCTCTGACGGTGTCAACCTTGTCCGAATCATGATAATTTCTATAATCATCTTTCGCTTTGGCTTGCTTTTCTTTGGATTCTGGGTATCTCACTAAAAGATCTTCTTCCCATTCGTCCATATTGTGGAGCGGAGATTTAACTTTATCTGAATAGTCAGGTTCCATATTTTTTTTATTTTTATTGTAATATAATAACAAAACCTAAAGGACATTAATTATTTCATTAAAGTAATCCACCTAATGATGAACTTTTTGAAGTGCTCAGTTGAAATACATAAACCCTTGAGAAGAATTGATTGGACTACAATTTCAGAAAACTATAACGGTATGAAAAAGTGATCTATCCGGAAAGAAAACCAATAAAGTTTTCCGCCAAAGAAACAGCCTTATTCAATTTAAACTCGGTTTTTGCTCTTCCTTACTCAAAATATGCCTCAATCGTGTTTTACAGGCATTTTTACTTACTTTTACATTTCTAAATAAACCCATTTTAACTTTTAATTTCCTGTAAAAGGATGCGTAAAATCAAACTAGTAGAGGTCCGATCTGAAATAGCTGCGGGCACCAGAGGAGCAAGTATGGGTATTGATGCCTTAAAAATTGCGAGCCTCGATAAAAAATCAGACTTCTTCAGCAAATTCGATCCGATCAATGTGCCTGATGCCAACAATTTTCTTTGGCGCGGCAATAATCACCCAAACGCCAACCATATTGATGGCGTTTATCAGGTTTTGAAAAATGTCTACAGTACCATCGAGTCGCTGAGATTAGAAAAGAAATTCCCCATCGTTCTTGCCGGGGATCACAGTACCGCAGCAGGAACGATCATGGGAATTAAGGCTGCAAACCCCGAAAAACGGCTGGGTGTAGTTTGGATTGACGCTCATGCTGACTTGCATACGCCTTATACGACTCCTTCCGGCAACATGCACGGAATGCCATTGGCAATGGTGACGCAACTTGATAACAAAGATTGCCAAATGAATGAACCTGGATCAGAAACCATTTCTTATTGGAAGAAAATCAAAAGGATTGGCGGAGATTCTCCGAAAATCGAACCAAAGGATATTGTGTTCATTTCAGTTCGAGATACAGAGGAAGCAGAAGATTTTTTGATCCAAAAATATGAAATCAAGAACTTCAGCACTCAGGAAGTCCGGGAACTTGGAATCGATCAAGTCGCTGCCAAAACACTGGATATTCTCTCTGAATGTGATCAGATCTACATTTCTTTTGATGTCGACAGTCTAGACAGCTCAATTTCTGTCGGAACTGGAACTCCCGTCCCCAATGGTTTGACAATTGACGAAGCAATTCGCCTGAATGCAATTCTAATTAAAGATAAGCGAGTTTGTTGCTGGGAAATCGTTGAAGTAAATCCTACACTTGACACTGAAAATACGATGGCCGAAATTGCATTTGAAGTCCTTGAAATCACAACCAAATCATTGGTTGATAATTTCTGATTCTTTTTTAACCACAAAGAGCGCTGAGAAGACACAAAGATCACAAAGGATTAAATTATTGACCTGGCTATTTTAGATCTAAGAACCCTGAGGTGATTGATAAAAAGCTTTTCTGAATTGCCCTTACCTCAAAGAGCACTGAGAAGACATAAAGATCACAAAAAATTTAATTATTGATCTTGGTGTTCTAAAACTTAAAACCTTGAGATGATTGAAGAAAAGTTTACCTGAATTGGTCTTACCACAGAGTAGACATAAAGATCACAGAGAATTCAAAATGTTCTTTAAATTATTGAACTTGGTGTTTTAGATCCAAAAACCTTGAGATTATGGTTAATATTGAATTGCTTCTGGAAGATGCCTATGCTACGATGTCATAGGCGTTGCAATTGATGTTCATTCTCAATTAGGTCCAGGCCTTTTAGAATCCGCTTACAAAAAAGTTCTTGCTCATAAATTATAACTATTTGGGCTTTCGATAGAAACTGAGAAGAAAATACCTTTGATTATTGATGGGTTGGAAATCGAATCAGGTTATTTCATAGATATTTTAGTTGAAAACCGATTGGTTTTAGAGCTAAAATCCGTTGCTTCGATATCTGAAATTCATTTTGCTCAAACTTTAAATTACCTTAAACTTGGAAAATTCAAACTTGGGTTGTTGATAAATTTTAATGTTCCAAAACTTAAACATGGAATTAAAAGAATAATTAACACAAAATAACAACTAAATAAATCTTGGTGGACTCTATACAACCTTGTTGTCTTTTGCGGTTTAGATCTGTATTTTCTCAACATCAAAGGAAGATTTAGAAGAATTAAATTTGGTTTATTCACGAATTGCAATGCTTCAAAGCTCAAAGTTTGAATTAAAAAATTAATTAATATAAAAATTTCAAAAAATACACCTTGGCGTACTCTGTGCCTCCTCCGTGTCCTTCGCGGTTAAAAAAATTTGGTAGCTATATACAATGAACATTCAAGAATCAATCATTTCGGGCATTCAGCTTGCATTTCAGAATATCTTCAATGCTGATCTGGAACTGGATCAGCTGGCGCTGACTCCCACTAGAAAGGAGTTTGCGGGAACTTACACTTTTGTTGTTTTCCCTTTTTTGAAGATCTCCCAGACCACCCCGGAAAATACCGCCAATCAAATCGGAGCTTATCTGAAAGACAATGTGGCCGAAGTCGCTGGCTTCAACGTAGTCAAAGGCTTCCTAAATCTGGAATTAAATAATCAGATCTGGCTGGGTATATTTCGGCAGCTTTTTGACAATAAATCATTAGGGCAACTACCCGCCAACGGTCAAAAAGTAATGGTGGAATACTCTTCTCCCAATACAAATAAACCACTTCACCTTGGGCATTTGCGGAATAACTTCCTTGGCTACTCAGTTGCCGAAATCCTCAAAGCCAATGGCTATGAAGTAATCAAAGCCAACTTGGTCAATGATCGCGGGATTCACATCTGCAAATCCATGGTTGCCTATCAGCATTTTGGCAATGGGGAAAGTCCAGAAAGCTCAGGATTAAAAGGCGACCACTTGGCAGGAAAATACTACGTGCTGTTTGATCAGGAATATAAAAAGCAAATTTCAAAACTTATCGCTTCAGGTCAAGCTGAGGATGATGCGAAGAAAAATGCACCTATCATTTTAGAAGCGCAGGAAATGCTCCGAAAGTGGGAAGCAAATGACGAAGAAGTGGTCACCCTTTGGAATCGGATGAATCAATGGGTCTACGCTGGATTTGACGATACCTATACCCGAATGGGTGTTGATTTCGATAAGTTCTATTACGAGTCAGGCACCTATCTCTTGGGAAAAGACATTGTCGAAGAGGGCCTAGCAAAAGAAGTTTTCTTCAAAAAAGAAAATGGCTCAGTTTGGGTAGATCTGACAGCTGAGGGACTGGATGAAAAGTTGGTACTACGTGGTGACGGCACCTCGGTATATATCACTCAGGACATGGGAACGGCAGATTTGAAATACGAAGATTTCAAAATTGACAAATCTGTGTATGTCGTAGGAAATGAGCAGGATTACCACTTTGATGTATTGTATAAAATCATGCGAAAGCTAGGTCGTCCCTATGGAGATGGACTTTATCACCTCTCCTATGGTATGGTTGATCTTCCTACTGGAAAAATGAAATCTCGTGAGGGAACAGTAGTGGACGCAGATGAATTAATGCAGGAAATGGTAGATACGGCCGAAAGCCACACCAAAGAATTGGGCAAAATCGAGGGCTTCAATTCAGAGCAAGCTTCGGAATTATACGAAATGCTTGGGATGGGGGCTTTGAAGTATTTCCTACTCAAAGTAGATCCGAAAAAACGAATGCTTTTCAATCCATTGGAATCTATCGAATTTCATGGCAACACAGGGCCTTTTATTCAATACTCTCACGCTAGAATAGCTTCGATTTTGAGAAAAGCAAAGCAAATCGGCATTGACTATTACCATGCTGATTTCTCAAAAGTGAGTAAAGTTGAAGATTCGGAAGCCGCATTGATCTATCTGTTAAATGACTTTGAAAAAAAGATAGACCAAGCTGGTGCAGATTATTCTCCATCGATTTTGGCTCAGTATCTATTTGATTTGGCCAAAGAATACAATCGGTTTTATGCCGATCTCCCGATTTTCTTAGAAAATGATGAAGCTATTTTAGCTTTCCGAATCGCACTTTCTGATCTTACAGCTCAAACAATCAAAAAAGGGATGAGTTTACTTGGAATCTCAGTGCCCGATCGAATGTAAAAATGAAAAATGTACTCTTATTTATCTCGCTTATTTTCTTCGCTTGTCAGCAACCAGCCTCACGGCCGGACACTCTAATAGCGCTAAATTCAAACTCCGAAAAAAACATGGAAAACACATTTTATGATTTCAAAATGAAGGATATCAACGGCAATGAAGTTGATTTCAATACTTTCAAGGGAAAGAAAATCATGATTGTAAATGTGGCTTCAAGGTGTGGATACACCAAACAATACGAGGCCTTACAGGAATTGTATGCTACACACGGTGATGATATCGTAATCTTGGGCTTTCCTGCTAATAATTTTGGAGGTCAAGAGCCAGGTACCAACGAGCAGATTAAAGAATTCTGCGACTCCAAATTCGGAGTGACTTTCCCTATGTTTGAAAAAATCTCAGTCAAAGGGTTTGACAAACATCCACTCTACCGATGGCTTTCAGATTCAAAATTAAACGGTTGGAATAATGAAGAGCCAGGATGGAATTTCTGTAAATATCTGATCAATGAGCAAGGAGAATTAGTAAAATTTCTACCTTCCTCAGTAGCTCCACTAGACGAAGAAATCCTTGAATTTGTAGGTATCTGATTGATCTATTTGACTGAGTGAAAGACACTATTCTAACAAAAAAAGAAGCCTGGTTGCACGCAATCAGGCTTCGAACTTTACCCCTAGCACTTGCCAGTATTTTTGCAGGTTCATTTTTGGCAGCTGATCAGCATCAGTTTCGCTGGGAAATTTTGGTTTTTGCCTCATTGACGACTATTTTTCTTCAAATCTTGTCCAATCTGTCTAACGACTACGGCGACACTGTCAATGGTGCCGACCATTCGGAGCGTCAAGGTCCAATTCGCGCTGTCCAATCTGGCTTGATTTCATTGGTAGAGATGAAGAAAGCCATGTATCTATTCGGGGCATTATCCTTATTCTCAGGCTTGTTATTATTGTATTTTGCAGTACAAAGCTTACCCATATTCTTACTTTTTTTTGCCTTAGGTTTGGCTGCAATTTGGGCAGCTATCACTTACACTTCTGGGAGTAATCCTTATGGATATGCCGGATTTGGTGATATTTCGGTTTTTATTTTCTTTGGGCTTTTGGGCGTATTTGGCACTTACTTTCTACACAGTTTAAGTTGGGATTTCTCCACATTTTGGATCGCTGTAGCGCTTGGGTTTTTCAGTACAGCCGTTTTGAATATCAATAATATCCGAGATATTGAATCTGATTTTTCCGCGGGAAAAATGTCTATTCCCGTTCGGATCGGAAAAAAAGCAGCTGTTCGCTACAATTGGTTTTTGATTTTGGGAGGAAATCTGATGCTCCTGATTTTTGCTTGGACAAGCGATAACTGGGTTTCACTGCTTGCTTTGCTTGCGGTGCCATTTATGATAGCAGTTGGATTAGGAGTTCAAAATGGCAAAGATTCCAAATCCATCGATCCATTCTTGAAAAAGATGGCATTAAGCACACTCCTTTGGACGATATTATTTGGGATTGGCTTGGTATTTTTAGGGAAAAGCTGATAAAAGTCCTTTTTTTCTTTTTCTTTTTCAGGTAATTTGGAGAAACTAAAAACCAAAACCATGACCAAAATCCTCGTTCCTTATGATTTTTCTGAGCAGGCCCAGAATGCTTTGGACTTTTCAGTGGCGATTGCCAATAAATTTGACAATGTACATCTCGAAGTGCTCCATGTGATGGAAGTCCCTGCTTCGACAAATATGGGTACTATGGGAGGCGGAGAGATGATGCCAAACATGGAGAACCAGATTTTCTTTGTCGAACTGATGAATCGAAGAAAAAGCCAGATCGAAGAATTGAAAGCGAAATATACAGGAGCAAATTTCAAATTCTCAGCTACAATAAAACTGGGAAATGCTTTTAAAAATATCTCAGATTCTATAAACGAAGAAAATCCCGATCTTGTAATAATGGGTTCTAAAGGTGCAAGTGGCATGGAAGAAGTGTTGATTGGAAGCAATACCGAGAAAGTTGTCCGAACAGCTTCTTGTCCTGTTCTTACCATCAAAACGGCGATCGATCCCGATGACTTGAGAAAAATTGTTTTTGCAAGTGATTTCAAAGACGACAGCGCAGAAGTAGCCATCCGAATCAAACGCTTTCAGGAGCTTTTGGGTGCACAGCTCTATTTCGTAGTTGTGAATACACCAGGTAATTTTGAATCGAGCCGAGACTCCATATTACGCATCAAGGCTTTTGCACAGAAGCATGACTTTGCCAATGTCACAGCAGAGATCTATAATTCCATTTCGGAAGAGAGCGGAATCATCGAATTTGCAGAAGATGTAAATGCGGATATGATTGCCATGGGAACACACGGTCGTACTGGGTTCTTGCACTTAATCACAGGCAGCATTGCTGAGGATGTAGTCAATCACGCCAAGCGGCCTGTCTGGACTTTTAAAGTGAAATAAAAATTCAATTATCAGATAAAATTATGCCTGCCCTAAAAAGCAGGCATTTCTATAGTATGACAAAGAAAAATAACAACTGGAAAAAACGGGATGGAATGGTCTACTCAACCAGTGATGATTTCGAATTTCAAACCGATTCCAATGAGGAACAAGATCGAGTAGCTCCAAATCAGCAAAATTTAAAAGTGTTGCTAGATAAGAAAGCTCGGGCAGGTAAGAAAGTGACACTGATTGAGGGTTTTGTAGGCAATGACATTGAATTGGCAGTCTTGGGGAAATTGCTCAAGAATAAATGCGGAGTCGGCGGATCAGCAAAAGATGGAGAAATAATGATCCAAGGCGATCACCGGGATAAGGTCGTTATGATTCTACAGACTGAAGGGTACAAAGCCAAAAAGTCTGGAGGATAATGGAGAGAATTGATCCTTACTATCTGGTTTTCCAAATAAGTCTTTTGCCGCTTCTGCCCTACTTAGTTTACGAAGCATTGAAAATCAAAAAGTCAACACCTAGATTACCTCCTATTTCTGAGCGGTTGGTTTTGAAAGGGAAATCGACTGAGCTACTGCTTATCGGTGAGTCAACCGTAGCTGGAGTGGGTTCTACTTCTTCGAAATTTACACTGGCAGGACATATTTTCAGTCTTTATCAGGGAGAATTCACAGTAACTAATTTTGGAAAAAATGGAATTCGGGCATCGGAAATACTTCCTTTTTTTAAGTCTGATTTAGAAAAAACCCAAACTTCGAAAGAAGGAATTTTTATTTTCATTGGAGCAAATGATTGTTTTCAATTGACCAATCCGAAATCATTTGCCAAGTCATTGACTGATTTGATTGATGGGCTTGAACAGTTATTTCAACCCCATTGGATCTATCTGGCTGATATTCCACCTGTGCAACTATTTCCGGCATTTTCGTCAATTATGAAAATCTATCTTCAAAGACAGCGCAAATTTCTACGAAATGAAATGAAATTGATTTCAGCCAAACGCAATAATTTGATTTTTCAGGAGATCCAATTGGATTTGGTGGAGGCTTTTTTTGCCCCCGACAGGATTCACCCTTCAGACTTAGGCTACCAAAAGATTGCTGAGTTTGCTTTTGCAGGGATTCAGAGTTTTGTAAAAGCAAAAAGCCCCGACTAGGCAGGGCTTTTCAAATATAATCTTTGATATATAATCAATTTAAGTCCTTAGTATTGATCCAGTTAAGAAAATATTTTGAACAGAATATGACGTTTAGTGTCAAAGGAATAGCCTATGATCCCAAAAACAGTAATTTTGTAGAGTAACATTAAATTTGATATCCAATGAAAGTAGTATCCTTTTTTGCAGGAGCCGGAGGGCTAGATTTAGGCTTTGAAAAAGCTGGGTTTGACGTTGTTTGGGCAAATGAATACGACAGAGAGATTTGGGCTACCTATGAAAAAAATCACAAAAACACCATCTTAGATAAGAGAAGTATAGTTGATATCCCTTCGGATGAGGTTCCAGAATGTGATGGAATCATTGGTGGACCTCCATGTCAAAGTTGGTCGGAAGCAGGAGCAAAACGTGGAATTGCGGATAAAAGAGGTCAACTTTTTTATGAATTCATGCGAATTTTGGCTGATAAAAAGCCGAAGTTTTTTCTTGCTGAAAACGTTTCAGGAATGCTTTTACCTGTTCACAAGAAAGCTTTAGTTAATATCAAACAAATGTTTACTGAAATTGGGTATGAACTATCATTTCAAATGCTAAATGTCTCCGATTTTGGAATTCCACAAGATAGAAAAAGAGTGTTTTTTATCGGATATCGGAAAGATTTGAATATCAAATTCACATTCCCAAAACCCACAACTCAGGAGAATAAGATTACTTTAGATAAAGCAATTTTCGATTTAAAAGACAACGTTTTGCCAGCAAAAGAAGGTAATTATACTAATGGAGATAAATGTAAAATATTGAATCATGAATACATGATCGGAGGCTTTTCTTCAATGTTCATGTCAAGAAATAGAGTTAGGTCATGGGACGAAGTTTCTTTTACAATTCAAGCCGGTGGACGTCATGCACCAATACATCCGCAAGCTCCGAAAATGAAATTTATTGAACAAAACATCAGAGAGTTTGTAAAAGGTCAAGAACATTTATATAGAAGACTGAGTGTGAGAGAGTGTGCAAGAATCCAAACATTTCCAGATAACTTCTCTTTCGAGTATAATAGTGTAGTCGCTGGTTATAAAATGATCGGAAATGCAGTTCCCGTTAGAATGGGGAAAGTTTTAGCTCAAAAAATTTATATGGATATGAAAAACATAAAAGAAACAGAGGTCTCTTTTCATAATAAATCTGAAGATTATGATGGGAGTATTGTTATTGAAAAATTGAATGAAATTGTTAACGGTGTGACTGTATAATGGCAAAAAATGCAAAACAAACTATCAATGGTAAAGCTTTTGAGTATGCTTTATTAAAAGAGTTCTTCGAAAGACTGGCAAGTATAACAAAGGTTTCTATCGTTGAGAATGAGCCATTTGGAACAGCATTAAAATGTTTTTCAAGTTTTAATGAGAAAGATCAGAGTCACTATTCTTTAGTAGCAAGCTTTGCAGTCAACTTTTTAATAGATCTAGAACCAAGATTATCTTATGGGATTAGCTCTACAGATATTCTACAACTTGAAATAGTTTCAGATACAAAAGGTCAAACTGGAGATGTTCGCGATGTTATAGCCATTAGATCTTTGCAAAAATGGGAAATTGGTGTATCTGCAAAAAATAACCATAGGGCGGTTAAACATTCTCGTTTATCAAAGGATATTGATTTTGGTGAAAAGTGGTTAGAAATTCCAAATTCTAAAGTCTATTTTTCAGAAATTGAGCCAATATTCTCATTTTTGGAGGATAAGAAAAAAAATGATAAGAACGTTAGATGGAGTAGTATAAGTAATAAAAGCGATAATATTTATGTGCCAATTTTAAATGCTTTTAAAAAGGAATTGGAAAAATTAAATAATGAAAATCCTGAAGTCGTTCCTGAGAGATTGGTTAAATACCTTATAGGAAGTAATGATTTTTACAAAATAATAAAAGGGAAAAATAAAGTAGAAATCCATGCTTTTAATATTTATGGATCGCTAAATGAGTCTTTAGGTTCTAAAAAACCCAAAGCTAAAGTTTCAAAATTAAAATTACCTGACAGATTAATAGAGGTTGTTTTTAAAAATAATTCTAAAACCACTTTATTGATAACCTTAAATGAAGGATGGCAGTTTTCTTGCAGAATTCATAGTGCAAAATCAACTATAGAAGCTTCTTTAAAGTTTGATATCAATTTAGTGTCGACTCCGCATTCATTATTCACAAATCAACTATTTGTAGAATAAAAAATCTAGTTCTGTGTAATTAGCATTCACAGGGATTCAGAGTTTTGTCAAAGCAAAAAGCCCCGACTAGGCAGGGTTTTAACCTTTAATTCTCAGGATCTAACCCACTCGGAATCTTCGGAAGTCTTCCGGTCTCCAATATCGGCAGATTAGCTTCGGTCAGAATATAGATCGCCGTCTTGTCCTCAAGATCCTTTTGCTGTTTTATCCAGAGGTATTGAAAGTATTTTTCGGTTATAAAGCCATTCTCTATTTTAATAGCCTCTGATAAATCTTTTGCAAGTTCGATCTTGTCTTTTGCATTGAGCTTTTCAACTTCTACGTTTGCGGCATTTTTTTCGATCAGGATTCGACGATTTTGCTACGCTATTGCATATCAGCTCGTCCGGTCATCTCTTGTTTCCAGAAATTATAAATGGGAGAACCCTACATTCCTAAACCGAGGAACACGAAAAGCATCCAAGAGACAATCATTCCTAATGAATTTGGGCTTCTTTATGGAGTTTACATAGTTTAATGTGGGTTATTTTGGAATTCCAATGCTTTTTCGAACTGTCATATATAGATGAAAATTGAATTGGAAATTTACTTAAAAAACCACTATTTCTTCTAAATTATAGGATGAATAGGTTTGTATCTTTTCCTCACATGTCTATCTTTGCTATTAACAATGGAAAATAACACTAGAAATAGTAAACTTTTATTATGCTGCAAGCAATCGAATTTGCTTCATCATTTCCATCATTCCGCGTAAGGAATGCTTTCAACTACCCGGCACCGTCGATGACAGGGATTCTGCGGTTTGCCAAAATATCTAACTCCTCTTTTAATTCTTAGCGTAAAAGCCTCAATGGAAAAAATAATACGTATCGCCGTTCAAAAAAGCGGTCGACTATCCGACGATTCTCTTAGCCTCATCAAAGAATGTGGCATTAAATTTTACAACGGAACAGGCAAACTCAAGTCCACTTCCACCAACTTCCCCATTGAATTTTTATTCCTACGCGATGACGACATTCCAGGCTATGTAGCCGACGGAGTGGCTGATTTAGGCATCGTGGGAGAAAATGAAGTGGTAGAAAAAAACAAAGAAGTCCTAATCCTCAAGAATCTGGGATTTTCCAAATGCCGGCTTTCCCTTGCTATCCCAAAAGGTCAGGAATATAATGGAGTCTCCTATTTCGATGGTAAAAATATTGCTACCTCCTATCCCAAAATCCTCGGTGACTATCTGAAAAAGGTCAAGATTGATGCATCCATCCATGAGATCAGCGGCTCTGTGGAGATCGCACCAAGTATCGGATTGGCCGAAGGAATCTGTGATATCGTCAGCTCCGGATCTACTCTGATGATGAATGGGCTCAAGGAAGTAGAAGAAATATTTAAATCTGAGGCTGTATTGATCGCAAACAAATCACTTGTGGACTGGAAAATGGCCATTGTAGAAAAGCTTTTATTTCGAATTAATGCCGTTCAAAAAGGAAAAAGCAATAAGTATGTTTTGCTGAATGCCCCGAATGAATCTTTAGATAAAATCGTGAGTCTGATCCCAGGTATGAGAAGCCCAACCATTCTACCTTTGGCTCAGGCAGGTTGGTCATCGGTGCACTCGGTTTTACAAGAAGATCAATTTTGGGAAAATATCGAAGAACTTCGGGCTGCCGGAGCAGAAGGTATTCTTGTAGTTCCAATTGAAAAAATGATCATTTGATTTTAATTTTTAGCAACCAGTCAATCAGAATCAACTTAATATGAAAATCCTAGACAACCCAGATAAAAGCTCTTGGAAAAAAGAACTTGCCCGTCCAGTATTCAAAACCAAAGCCATCAATAAAGTCGTTAAACCAATCCTGAAAAAGGTAAAGCGAAATGGTGATAAAGCGCTGCTAAAGTTTGCTTTAGAATATGATCATGTGCAGTTGGGGTCTCTTATCGTGACAGCTGAAGAAATCAAGGATAGCATCTCTCTTGTTTCGGAAGATCTAAAAAAAGCAATCCAAGTTGCCAAATCGAATATTGAGCGTTTTCATGCGGCACAGGTCACTCCGGAAATCGTCGAAGAAGTAATGCCTGGAGTAGTATGCAAGCGAAAAAGTGTCCCTATTCAGCGGGTCGGGTTATATATTCCGGGTGGTACAGCGCCCCTTTTCAGTACAGTTTTGATGTTGGGAATACCCGCAATACTTGCAGGATGCAGGGAGATTGTTCTTTGTACCCCTCCAAACAAAGAAGGAAAAATCCATCCGGCGATTCTATACACCGCTCAATTGATTGGAATCAGTAAGATCATCAAATCAGGTGGCGCACAGGCAGTTGCTGCAATGACTTTTGGGACAAATTCAGTTCCTCAAGTTGATAAAATCTTCGGCCCAGGCAATCAATATGTCACTGCAGCAAAGCAAATGGCTACTAAGTACGGTGTAGCGATCGATATGCCAGCCGGGCCATCCGAAGTATTGGTCTATGCAGATGATACAGCTACTCCAGCTTTCGTTGCCGCTGATTTGCTTTCGCAAGCAGAGCATGGTGTGGATTCTCAGGTGATCTTAGTAACGCCTAGTCATGCATTTGCAGAGAAAGTAATCAGAGAAGTTGAATCACAACTAAAGTCCTTATCTCGTAAAGATATTGCAAAGAAAGCGCTTGCCAATTCGGTAACGGTGGTTTTGGATTCACCGAGTGTTGCATTGGAATTAATTAACTTCTACGCACCCGAACACCTGATCATCAGCGTTGCAAATGAAGATGAAGCGGTAGAAGCAATTTACAATGCAGGATCAGTATTCATTGGAAATTTCACACCTGAATCCGCGGGGGACTATGCTTCAGGAACCAACCATACCCTGCCAACTTATGGCTATGCAAGAAACTACAGCGGCGTGTCATTGGATAGCTTTTTGAAGAAAATAACTTATCAAAAAATCACTGAAGAAGGTTTGCTCAACCTTGGCCCAACGGTAGAAATCATGGCAGAAAATGAGTTGTTGGATGCGCACAAAAATGCGGTAACCATTCGATTAGACTACCTGAAATCAAAGCAGAAATGAGCTTCAAACTAGAAAAACTACTTCGTCCTCATATTGCAACCCTAAAAGCCTATACCTCGGCACGAGACGAGTACAAGGGTAAGGAAGGAATCTTTCTTGATGCAAATGAAAATCCGCTTGGCTCGATTACAGACCAGGATTATAACCGATATCCAGATCCGTATCAGTTGGAACTGAAAGAAAAAATAGCAGAAATCAAAGAAGTTAAATCTTCTCATATTTTTTTAGGAAATGGTTCAGATGAGGCTATTGACCTACTATTTAGAGCTTTTTGCAATCCTGGAAAAGATAATGTCATCCTCTTACCTCCTACTTATGGGATGTACGAAGTAAGTGCATCGATCAATGATGTCGAAGTCCGAAAAGTACCTTTGACAGCAGACTTTCAGCTTCGTCCCGAAAAAATCCTAAATAAAGTAGACAAGCATACCAAGATCATCTTCATATGCTCCCCAAATAATCCAAGTGGAAACAAGGTAAAGCGTGTGGATATCCTGCACATATTGAAGGAATTCAAAGGCATTGTTGTGGTAGATGAGGCTTACATTGATTTCAGCGACGAACCGAGTTTCATCTACGAGCTGAAGGAACACAAAAATCTATTGGTAATGCAGACGTTCTCGAAAGCTTGGGGTTTGGCTTCCCTCCGATTGGGAATGGCTTTCGCTTCCAAGGATTTGATCAAGATTCTGAATCGAATTAAGCCTCCGTATAATATCTCAGGCTTGACACAGGAGACAGTCCTAGCAGCAATGGACAAGTATGACAAAGTAAAAGCAATGACTCAGGAAATCCTGCAAGAGCGAGAGCTATTAAAGTCTAAACTGGAAGCATTAGATTTTGTGCACAAGATCCATCCTTCAGATGCTAATTTTCTCTTGGTCAAAATGCCAAATGCAAATCTCGTTTACGATGAATTGATAGATCAAAAAGTAATAGTTCGAAATCGCTCCAAAGTTATTCTTTGTGAAGATTGCCTTCGAATTACAGTTGGAAAACGGGCTGAAAATGATCGCTTAGTGGAAGCACTTTGTGAGATTTTTCAGGTAAAAAAATAATAAAACACATGAAAAAGAAGGTATTATTTATAGATCGAGACGGTACAATCATCAAAGAGCCGCCTACTGACTTTCAGGTTGATAGTTTAGAGAAGCTTGAATTTTTACCCAAAGCGATTTCAAATCTTCGAAAGATCGCTGAGGAAACTAATTTTGAATTGGTAATGATTACGAATCAAGATGGTTTGGGCACAGATTCTTTTCCTGAAAAAGACTTCTGGCCAGCTCAATATAAAATGCTCAAAACCTTGGAGCAGGAAAATATCTTTTTCAAAGCAATCTATGTGGACAAGACTTTTGAATACCAAAATGCCCCAACAAGAAAACCAAATACAGGATTGCTGACCGAATATTTTTCCGATGAATATGACCTTGCCAATTCGTATGTGATTGGCGATCGATTGACTGATATTCAACTTGCTAAAAACTTAGGGGCAAAAGCTATTTATATTGGAGAGTGTCAAGTCGATGCTGTGTTAAGCACAAGTAATTGGGATGAGATCTATGAGTTTTTGAAAATGCCTCCAAGAACTGCCCAAGTACACAGAAAAACCTCAGAGACGGATATTTACATCAAGTTGAATCTGGATGGAAGCGGTCAATGTAAGATCTCCACCGGCTTACACTTCTTTGATCACATGCTGGAGCAGCTGGGAAAGCACGGAAGTACGGATTTGGAGATTACCGTGAAGGGTGACCTTCATATCGACGAGCATCACACCATAGAAGATACAGGCTTAGCCTTAGGAGAAGCGTATCTGAAAGCATTAGGAGACAAAATGGGGATTTATCGCTATGGATTTCTCCTACCAATGGACGATGTGCTGGCTCAAGCAGCTATTGATTTTGGAGGAAGGCCTTGGATTGTCTGGGAAGCGGAGTTTCAGCGAGAGAAAGTTGGCGATATGCCCACTGAGATGTTTTATCATTTCTTCAAATCGTTCTCTGATACAGCAAAATGCAATCTGAATATCAAAGCCGAAGGAGATAACGAGCATCATAAGATTGAGGCAATCTTCAAAGCGCTTGCCAGAGCCATTAAGATGGCAGTAATGCGTGATCCTAGAAACATCAATCAACTCCCCAGTACGAAAGGAATTCTATAATTTTCGAAGACTCGGTAAAATTTATACAAAGAATTTTTACTGAGTCTTTTTTTGTGTTTATTTAGTTATGAAACGAGTTCTACATATCATAACTATCTCTATATTACTATTGGGGTTCACATCGTGCTCGCAGGATTTAAATTCAATCGAGCAGATTTATCAAGATGGAAATTACGAAGAGGCCATTTCAGAGTTGAATGAGTATCTTTTTTTCCATGTCACAGATGTCAAAGCACTACATCTACGGGCGAGATCTTATGAGGAAATGGGGGAAATCGGAAAAGCACGATCTGATTTTGAGCGGATGATTGATTTGGATCAAGACTATGCACAGGCATATGCCGGATTGGGTAAAATACTTTTTGATCAGAAAAAATACGAAGATGCTGAGCTGTACCTATTACGAGCGGCTACGATCGACCACACTGATTTTGATATTCTATATCTAGTCGGACGAACTCATCTTATGCTTGAAAAACATGAATCCGCAGAGCGTTTCTTGGGTTTAGCAAAAGAACTCAATCCAAAATTCGCAAAGGTTCATTATTATCTTGGAATGGCTAGAGCACTCAGAGGTGATGTATTAGGCTGTGCTGCATCTTTCAATTCATATGTTCAACTGGAGCCAGATCATGTTGTGGGTCTTTACAATAGAGGCTTTGCACTATTGAAATCCGGCTATTTGGAATGGGCTTTGGAGGATTTTGAGTCAATTCTCATCAAAGACCCAAATCATGTGGAAGCTTTGGCAAAGAAGGGCTTTTGTCTAGCCCTGCTAGGTAATCCGGAAGGCTGCCAAATACTCCAACTTGCAGCAAGTAAAGGAAGCAAGTATGCGCAAAATCAAAAAGAAGTTTGTGTCTGAAATCTGGTTTATTTCCAGTTTTGGTAGTTTTTAGTAGACATTCCTTCGTGGCAGGTGGCAGTTGAATTACAAGGTAGTCGATCGTGAGCAGTGGGTAGTTCCCCATTGGATTTGGGCCTTATTAGAAATTAGATTTTGGAAAAAGTCGGTGAGAGGGATTTCATTTGGCAGTTGAGAATAGACAGCCTTCGCAATGCATTTGACAGTAGCAGAAGATTAAATTCCCTCTCTTGGTGTTCAATCTTAGTCTTGTCTTGCTGGGTCACTCATTCCTACCTACCGCAGATAAGCATCCCAATAAATAAGAAAAATATGGCAACTGGGATAATTGTAGTTAAATACAAATTGACTTATTTCAATCTCTCTTCCAAAGCTCTTTTATAGTTAGGAATCGCTTTTTCATCTAAATCCAAAAACAAATACGGCTCGATCATTTCCAATTCCATCAAATGAAACACACCTGAAATCTCCACGCCATCCACTCGGACATAAAGGCTATCAGATGCAAACTCATCGACCAAAGCCTGACAAGAAGCTAGCATTGCCGCTGTTGGTGATAAAGTAGAGATAGTACCACCATAATAGTGCTGCACCCGGAAGTCATTTTGAGCAGGAGTTTTGAGTACAGCGTGAGAAAATCTCCCATTGAAAAACAGCAATGAATACTCACCTATCTCCGCTACTTCTTTGATGAATGGCTGAATCAAATAGGATTCGTTTTGTAATAATATGTTTATTTTTTCCTGATGAGATTCCCATTCGGCTGCATGAATTTTGATCGTGTTTTTCGCGCCGCCACTCACTAGCGGCTTAACAACCCAGATTTCAGTCCCGAGTGTTGCGCTCAGGTTTTGTCCATCAAATACACTTTCTTTCTCAAGTAAGATTCCAGCAATTACAGGAAAGCCTTTTGCTTGAATTTCTAGCAAGTAATTTTTGGAAGAATTCCATAAAATCTGTTTCAAATTGTTAAAAACAGGGATATTCAAGCTTTCTACATCCTTAATCCATTTCAAAAATTCTGGGTAGAAATCAAAATAATCCCAAACCGATTTGATCAAAAGTGTCGAAAACCGAGACCAATCTTCATCAGGAGCGGACCAAGGGATGATTTCGTTTGGAATATCCAATTCGCTAAGTATTCCAGACAAGATTTTATCCTCATCCACTGTATTCGTATCGTAGGCTCCTGTAGAGAAATAACTGACGATGGCAACTGGTTTTTGCATAGCTAAAATTTTAGCAAAGCTAATCTTTAACCAAAATTTATAAAGACCATTCTTCAAAAATCATTGCTATCAATTACTTTTGGACTTTCTCAGACCTATGACTCACCACAAACTTGTTATCATCCCCACCTATAATGAAAAAGAAAATATCACTGATATGATCTTGAAGGTAATGGGATTAGAGGGAGAATTTGAACTATTGGTCATCGATGACAGCAGCCCTGACGGTACAGCCCAGCTAGTCAAATCGCAGCAGGAAAATTTTCCTTCAAGGCTTCATCTGATCGAAAGAACTGGAAAACTTGGCTTGGGCACCGCATACATTATCGGATTTGAATGGGCCTTAGCTCGGGATTACGATTATATTTTTGAGATGGATGCTGATTTTTCTCACAATCCCGAAGATCTGATTCGACTCTATAAAGCCAGCGCCATTGAGGGATATGATCTTGCAATCGGTTCGCGATATATCACCGGGGTAAATGTGGTCAACTGGCCTATGGATAGGGTTTTAATGTCCTATTGCGCAAGTATTTATGTGAATATTATAACAGGATTACCTGTCAAAGACGCCACGGCAGGATTCAAGTGCTACCATCGAAGCGTATTGGAAAGTATACGATTGAAGGAAATTAGATTTATAGGATATGCTTTCCAGATCGAAATGAAGTTCACCGCTTGGAAACTAGGCTTTAAAATCATCGAGGTGCCAATTATTTTTACAGATCGAACCAGAGGCACTTCCAAAATGAGCAGCAGTATTTTTAAAGAAGCCGTCCTAGGCGTATTAAAGATGAAAATAAAAAGTGTATTCTCCCCTCTTCAACCTAATCGAAACGAATCGACTTGATCGGATCGACTTTTGAAATCACCATCACGGGAATCCAAAGTACCAAAGCAGTCAGAATCGTCATTCCAAGATTGATTAAGATGAAAACCGGCCAGTTCCACTCGATCGGAACATAGCTCATATAGTAGCTGCCAGGGTCTAAAGGAATGAGTTGCGATTGATCTTGGATCAGTCCGAGACCCAAGCCAATTAAATTGCCGATCACTATTCCTCGGATCAAAATATTGATTCCATTCCAAAAGAAGATTTTTCTGATCTGTCTATTGGAAGCACCCAGCGCTTTAAGAATACCGATCATTTGAGTTCGCTCCATAATCAGAATAAAGAGTACGGCACCCATATTGAATATGGCGACAAACCCAATTAAACTAATGAACACATAGACATTGGTATCCAAAAGCGTGAGCCAGTCAAAAATCTCCAAGAACTTTTCTCTGCTATCAATTAACTTTAAGTCTGAGTCTAAAAGTGATTCAATTTCAGCAAAGTATGAACTTCCATTTTTTTTATCATCTACAAATATCTCCAACCCACCCACTTGATCTGCGGACCAGCCGTTGAGATTTCGAATCGTTTGGAGCTCACCGATAATGATTTTTTCGTCGAAATTTTCCAGATAAGTTTGAAAGATTCCCACAATCTCCACGCGACGAAATCTGGGCGGATCCTGTACAAAATACAGCGTAACCTTGTCCCCGAGTTTTAGCATTAGTTTATTGGCAATAAATGAACTAAGCATCACCTCATTCGAGGTGCCGGATTCCGGTATGCGGATGAGTCGCCCTTCTTTGAGATAGTTTTGAAATCGAAGCGTATCAAAGTCACTCCCGACTCCTTTCATCAAGACTCCTTCCACATCCTCTTCACCTTTGATAAGAGCAGCTTTATGAGCAAAAGATTGGACTCCCTTGATAAATGAAAGCGATGCTGCTTTTTCTGAAAATCCCGAATCACGCAAAAAAGGCGCCTCTTCAAAGGAATTGCTCATCGTAAATTTCTGTACCTGATAGTGCCCGGTAAAACCATATACTTTTTCTGAAATGGTATTTTGAAAACCTCCAAGCACCATGAAGGCAATAATAGAAACGGCAATGCCCAAAGCTAGACTACCAACGGCGATGCGGTGGATCGTCACAGAAAACCCTCCGGAGCCTTTAAAGCTGATTCTTTTGGCGATGAAATAGGAAAGATTCAATTGACTGATTTAATTTGTTTAATCCGAACGCAAATTAGCATGAAGCAAATGAAACTAGCATCCTTTATTTCCATTTTCAGTTTTGGAATCATACTATTTTTAGCCATTTCAATAGTACAAGCTCAGCAAAAAGCAATTTTTCCGGCGGCAGATCAACCTGGACATTACTTGAAACTGCTCGAAGGAAAACGAGTTGGCATTGTCGCCAATCAAACCAGTATCCTTACCCAAAGTGATAAAAAGCATGTGGTCGATTTTCTTTTGGAAAAAGGAATTGATGTTAGGAAAGTGTTTGTACCTGAGCATGGATTTCGCGGCCAAGCTGATGCAGGCGAAAAAGTCGATAATACGATTGACGAAAAAACCAATCTTCCAATTATTTCGCTTTATGGAAATAATAAAAAGCCTAGTGCAGATCAGATAAAAGATCTGGATATTTTGATTTTCGACTTGCAGGATGTCGGAGTTAGATTCTATACTTACATTTCCACGATGCATTACCTGATGGAAGCAGCCGCAGAGAATGGGAAATCGGTCATTATTTTTGACAGACCTAATCCAAATGGTAATTATATAGACGGGCCGGTTTTGAAAGAGAGCTTCCAGAGTTTTGTGGGAATGCATCCAATCCCGGTAGTTCATGGGCTTACAGTTGGTGAACTTGCACAGATGATCAATGGAGAAAGTTGGCTTAAGGGCGGGTTGAAGGTTGATCTGAAAGTGATACCTGTAGCCAATTGGACGCACGCCACTTCGTACAATCTTCCGGTAAAGCCTTCGCCAAATCTCCCAAATGACCTTGCCATTCGGCTTTATCCAAGTACTTGCTTTTTTGAAGGCACTGTGGTGTCATTGGGTCGGGGCACGCATTTTCCATTTCAGGTGTATGGCTATCCGGATCCAAAGTTCGGAGCGTTTACCTTTACGCCAGTATCGATTGACGGCATGTCTAAAACTCCTCCGCTTCAGGATGAATTATGCTATGGTATTGATCTCAGAAATGAGCCGCTGACACATACATTTACTTTATCTTACTTAATAGATGCCTATAAAAAATCAGGAAAAGGATCGGATTTTTTCAACAATTTCTTCAATACGCTTGCCGGGACGGATCAATTGAAAAAGATGATCATGGATGGGAAATCAGAATCCGAAATCAGAGCTACGTGGCAATCTGATCTGGAAGATTATAAAACGTTGAGGTTAAAATATTTAATTTATAATTAATAGATAAACAATACATTAGATATAAGTACTAAAAGTATTTATTTAATCTTAAAATCTTCTACAATAATAAAAGCCAGCAACAGTGAATACCGAAAAGAAATTGAGAATTATATACATGGGGACGCCTGAATTTGCTGTTCCAGCACTCGAGATATTAGTCCAAAATAACTGGGATGTGGTCGGCGTAATCACGGCTCCGGATAAACCGAAAGGTCGCGGTCAGAAATTGATTTCTTCCCCAGTCAAAGAAGCTGCGCTAAAACACGGTTTAAATATTCTTCAGCCAACCAATCTAAAATCGCCCGAGTTTCAAGCTGAGTTGCGAGCTTTAGCAGCAGACCTACAAATAGTCGTTGCTTTCCGAATGCTCCCCGAGGCAGTATGGAATATGCCCCCAATTGGGACTTTTAACCTTCATGCATCGCTACTTCCCAATTACCGTGGTGCAGCACCGATCAATTGGGCAATTATCAACGGCGAACAAGAAACGGGTATCACCACTTTTTTCCTGAAGCATGAGATTGATACCGGGAGTATTATTTTTCAGGAGAAAGTTGAAATTCTCCCTGGGGATGATTTGGGATCGCTTTATGAAAAACTGATGGAATGTGGAGCCAACTTAGTATTGAAGACAGTGGAAGCAATTGCGGCTGATGAAGTGATGGCAATTACCCAAGATGAAAGCAAAGCACAACATCATGCACCAAAAATTTTTAAAGAGACGGGTGAAATCAATTGGACAAATTCAGCAGAATCAATTCACAATCTTATTCGCGGACTAAGCCCCTATCCGGCTGCATGGACTAAGCTGCAAGGAAAAAACTGTAAAATCTTCAAAAGCAAAGTGGATTCGGATTCCGGAAAAATCAAAGCAATCGGGGAATTCTCCACAGATGGGAAGTCTTTCCTGAAGTTTCAAACCGGTGCCGGTAAGTTGGAGATTCTTGAACTGCAACTCGAAGGGAAAAAGAGAATGAAGATTGATGATTTTTTGAGAGGGTATAGTTTTTAAAGGTTCCACCATTTGTTAAATGGAAATACGGCTTCTCATAAGGCTCAAAAATCTTTGCAACATAGAGACAAGGAGATCACTGAGCATGGCATATGGAATGGGATTGGCGACATTTTCATCCAGTTAATCAGCCTGTCTATTTGTATTGGCTGGATCTCTCAGGTAGAAGATTTGGTTTTATGCAATGTCCTATCATATCCGTTAATTCGGTATGTATGTTGTTTGAGATTTATTCCTAAATATTTCACTATCTGACTGATTTTTTTATATTAAATTTATTCCAATCATTTTTAAATCAATCAATTATGGAAAATTTAAGATTTTGACTTTTGCTAACTTCTCGTATTCTCAACTATCACAGAAGCGTAATTCATCAAAAAACTGAAGTAAGCTATCTCTTAAGGTCTGGGAAATGCAGTCGAAAGGAAAGTACCAAGTAAATGCCGAGCGGATGATGATTCGACAACTCGAAAAGCAACTAGCAGGACTATTTGAAGCGGACTCTGCCCGATCACCATCAAACTTCAATATGGAGCAAATCCTTGACAACATTGGTTAGCAAGTCCCGACAGAACATTCTTATGATTTTACAATATACGTCGTGATGGAGCTGGAGACAAAGGACAAAAAAGGGAGGACTATTGATCCAATGAACATGAAATCGTATCTAAGCGAATCACCCAACTATACCGGGATGGAAATAACCGATCCAAAGAATCCTGGCACCATCACCAATATGATTTTTAATATGGAGTGTAAAGCCTCAATCCTTTTGATGGAAAATGAAGAATCAAAAAGTAGTTTTGCTTATAAATTAGATTTCGATCAAGTGATAGACGATTCTGATATTTTGGAAGAAGAGTTAGATTATATTATCGAAAAGACAGGAGATACCAAAGATATTTTAGGATACAGCTGCAAAGAATACCATATGAAAAGCGAACATGAAGAAAGCAACTGTTGGATCACAGAAGAACTGATTAACGTTTCGAGTTTATTCTGCAATAGTAAGAGTCGATTTGCCAAAAGCAAGATGCGGAAAAAGTATGCCGACCATTTTGCCAATATGCCAAAAGGCAGTTTTATGGAAATGGATTTCAAATCTAATGATGGATATGAAGTCATTACAAAAGTCATTGATATTCAGGCCTCAAAATATACAACCTTTACTATTTCTGAATATCCAAATATGATGCAGGCAATGAAGAAGCAGTAATTATAGCTTCAATTTTTTTTTAAAGCAGGTAGGCATGTTATATTCATGTCAAACAAAACCAACTAATGAAGATATCTCTAATTTCAGCTCTAGCCCAAAATCGGGTAATTGGAAAATCAAACGAAATGGTATGGCGATTACCAGTAGACTTTAAACGATTTAAATCCATCACTTCAGGACATTACATTCTGATGGGCAGGAAAAGTTTTGAATCGCTGGATGGGCCACTTCCAAACCGAACGCATCTGGTGATCACTCGAAACAAGGATTACACAGTTCCCGAGGGACATTTCGTTTTTCAGTCTATCGAAGAAGCCTTTGTTTTTGCAAAAAAACTCCAGTTAAATGAATTGTTTGTCATAGGAGGAGGCGAGATATATACTCAAACTTTAGACTTAGCTGATGAATTGGTTCTCACCGAAGTAGATGCTAGTCCCGATGGCGATGCTTATTTCCCGGAATTTGATCGGAAGGAATGGAAAGAAACTTATCGAGAATTTCATCCAAAAGATGATCGGCATGAGTATTCGTTCTCATTCGTCAACTACGAAAGAATAGAGCCAAAAAATGCCTAATCAAACCATCTGGATCACAGGAGCATCCTCAGGTATCGGTGAAGGAGCGGCAAGATTATTCAATTCCAAGGGATACAATGTAATCCTCTCTGCGAGAAATGAGCAAGCCCTCTTAAAAGTCCGTAATTCTTCAGCTTATCCAGAGCTATGTTATGTGTTGCCGCTGGACTTAGAGGATCAGGACTCATTTCCCCAAAAAACCAAAGAAGCAATTAGTGCTTTTGGAAAAATAGATGTCATGCTACACAACGGTGGCATCAGTCAGCGTTCGCTGATTCAAGAAACACCTCTGGAGATCGACAGAAAGCTCATGGAAGTGAATTTCTTTGGTACAGTCGGGTTAACGAAATCATTATTACCCCATTTTATCCAAAATAAGTCTGGCCAATTCGGTGTCGTCACTTCCCTTGTGGGGAGATTTGGAACTCCGTTTCGATCTAGCTACGCTGCCTCAAAGCATGCCTTGCATGGATTCTTCGAATCGCTACGTGCTGAGGCTTTTGTCGATAATATCTCCGTGACAATGATTTGCCCTGGATTTATCAAAACAAATGTATCGATCAATGCTTTAACCGCAGATGGTACAGCACTCAATGAAATGGATCAAGCTCAGGAGAATGGAATGAACCCAGAAGACTGTGCAAAAGCAATTTTTAAAGCACTTAATGCCAAAAAAGAGGAAGTTTGCATCGGTGGCAAAGAAACCTATGCTGTATACCTCAAACGATTTTTCCCTACTGTATTTTCAAAGATCCTCCGAAAGTCAAATGTCCGTTAACAAACTAAAAATGAAAATTGTCCGAGCCGAAATCATTGCCATCGGAGATGAATTGCTCTACGGACAGATAGTTGACACCAATAGTCATTGGATCAGTCAAGAACTTGATCTGATGGGTGTGAAAGTGGTGCGTAAAACTACCGTTGGAGATGATCCAAAGGATGTGCTGGCAGCATTCGAGTCTGCTGAGAAGCGAGCTGATATCGTCCTGATCACGGGCGGTCTTGGTCCTACCAAAGATGATTTAACCAAACAATTACTCGCCGAGTTCTTCGGTTGCGACATCGTGGAGTTTCCTGAAGCAGTCGAAGCAGTTAGCTCCTATTTCCTTAGAAGAGGTAGAGAAATGACGCCTCTAAATATTCTTCAAGGTCACCTTCCGTCTTGCTGCACCTACGTTCCCAATGAAGTAGGCACCGCTCCAGGAATGTGGTTTGAGCGTAATGGCACCTATTGGATGTCTATGCCTGGAGTTCCTTACGAAATGAAAAAATTAGTAACCGACTTTGTATTGCCGAAGCTGCCAGAGATTTTTTCACTGCCTGTCATTTATCACAAAGTCATCAAGACGGTTGGCATTGGAGAGAGTTGGATGGCAGATCTGATCGAAGATTGGGAATCATCACTTCCAAGTAATATTCGACTGGCATATCTGCCCTCTTTGGGTCATGTCAAACTCCGATTAACCGGGTTTGGAACCTCCAAAGCAGAATTGGAAAAAGCAGTCGATGCCCAGATTGATGCAGTCATGCCTTTAATCAAGAAATATGTCTACGGCTTCAACTCGGAAACTTTAGAAACTGCAATTGGGAAGCTTTTACTAGCTGAGAAAAAGACAATAGCCATGGCGGAGAGCTGTACAGGAGGCTATATTTCCCATCTGATCACTAGTGTAGCAGGAAGCAGTGCCTACTTTCAAGGAGGATTGGTTCCTTATCATAACAAGTTTAAAACTGAAATACTGGGAGTTAAGAAAGAAACACTTGATCAATTTGGGGCTGTAAGTGAGGAGACAGTCAAAGAGATGGCTTTGGGAGTTCGATCAAAATTCCAAGCTGACTTTGGGCTTTCCAGCAGCGGCGTCGCCGGTCCAGATGGAGGTTCTGAAGAAAAGCCAGTGGGAACTATTTGGATTGCTTGTGCCTTCGGAGATTTAGTGGAGACCAAGAAGCTACAGTTGACTCAGGATAGGGCGCTCAATATTCAGTTAGCTGGAGTGGCCGTATTGAATATTCTGAGAATCTGTATTGCTCAGAAAAAGCAAATAAAATTTTAACTGAAAGGTTTGGGATACTATTTGATAAAATTTAATTTTATAGATTGAAAATAAACCCAATATAATTATAAAATAAAAACCATGGCAAGTGTAGAAATGCTAATGCCCAAAATGGGCGAAAGTATCACAGAAGGTACAGTGCTCACCTGGCTGAAGAAAGAAGGGGATACAATAGAGCAAGATGAATCGGTGCTCGAGGTGGCGACTGACAAGGTGGATACTGAGGTACCCTCTATTCATGGTGGAATCTTAAAAAAGATCCTAGTCAAAGAAGGAGATCTCGTGGCGGTAGGTGCGCCTATTGCAATCATCGAAATCGCAGATGATCCTAGTGTCACCCCCAAAGTGGAATCAAAAGAGCCCAAGGAAGAGATTCTGAAGGCTGCTCCAGAATTGACAAAATCTTTGATTACTGAATTTGATTCCAAGGAAGATTCCACAGGTGATGAGCGATTCTATTCCCCGCTTGTCCAAAGCATTGCAAAAGCTGAGGAGATTTCCAAAAACGAACTAGCCGAAATCCCCGGGACTGGTAAAGAAGGACGTGTGACAAAGCAGGACATGCTCACATACCTTAAAAAGAAAAACGAAAAAGTAGAACCGGTTGCTGCTTCTCCTGCTCCTTTTATTTCTGCTCCAAAAGCTCAGATTAGTATCTCTGCCGAAAATGAAATTATCGAAATGGATCGTTTGCGAAAGATGATCGCCACACGGATGATCGATTCCAAGCGAATCTCTGCCCATGTGACTTCATTCGTAGAAGCAGATATGACCAATATTGTGCTGTGGAGAAACAAGCATAAAGATGCCTACAAAGAGAAATATGGAGAAGGAATTACTTTTACTCCTTTCTTCATAGAGGCAGTTGCAAAGGCAATCCGAGATTTTCCGATGATCAATATTTCCGTAGACGGAGATCAAATCATTAAGAAGAAGGATATCAATGTAGGAATGGCTGTAGCGCTTCCAAGTGGAAATCTAATTGTGCCGGTGATCAGAAATGCTGATCAGTTAAATCTGGTTGGAATATCAAAACGAGTGAATGATCTTGCCAATCGAGCTAGAAACAATAAACTCAGCCCTGATGATTTGGCCGGAGGCACTTACACGGTTTCAAATGTGGGCTCATTTGGCAACGTCATGGGAACTCCTATAATTCTACAGCCTCAGGTTGCTATAATGGCTGTAGGAGCTATTGTCAAAAAGCCAGCGGTCATAGAAACTCTTACCGGAGACGTGATTGCTATTCGCCATAAGATGTTCCTTTCCCATTCCTATGATCACAGAGTCGTAGATGGATCATTGGGGGGAATGTTTGTTCGGAAAGTCGCTGATTATCTCGAGGCATTCGATATCAACACTTCACTTTAATAAAAAAAGAGCCGATTAGATATGAATCGGCTCTTTTTTATTTTCAGAGATTTACTTTTTTTGAATAAAATTTAAGCTTTTCCGCTAAAGAATGAAGGCGAATCGGCTTGGTGATATAATCATCCATACCCGAATCGATGGCTTTCTTTTGATCTTCATCGAAAACATTGGCCGACAAACCCACTAAAAACAATTTCTCATTATGCGGAATCGTTCTGATCGTTTTTGAAGCTTCTAATCCATTCATGATAGGCATCTGCACGTCCATTAGAACGAGATCGTATTTGTTTACGAGAGTCTTTTCTACTGCCTCACGCCCATCTTTTGCAATGTCACATTCATACCCAAGTTGATCTAGCATCAGATTCATCAGTTTGATGTTTAAATCATTGTCTTCCGCCAAAAGGATCCTGAGTGGAAAATCTCTAGCCATCCCATTCCAGTTTACACTTTTTTGCTCTGATGCAAATTTTTGCTTAATAATCGGAGAAGTAGAAACCTTCAGTACTGTACTAAAAGAAAACTCCGATCCCTGACCCTGAATACTTTTAATTTCCAATTGCCCGCCAAGTAGTTCTACTATTTTCTTTGAAATAGCAAGACCCAACCCAGTTCCATGAAATGCTCTGGTATCTGAACTATCTACTTGAAAAAATGGCTCTGTGAGGTGAGGAATCAATTCTTCAGAAATTCCAATTCCAGTATCTTTTACTGAAATCTTCAAAAAGACCAGTTCTGACACAATCGACTTTATTTCTACCGAAACAAACACCTTTCCATTTTCTGGGGTGAATTTCAAAGCATTGCCCAATAAGTTTAAAAAGACTTGTTTGATCTTGTCTATATCACCTTCAAAAGGTGTATTTGTTCCCTCTAAAAAGGTGGAAGTAAGCAGAATATTCCTTTTTTTAGCAAGGCCAGAAAGCATCTGAATATGCTTTTTCAGTTGATCCTTTGGAACAAATGGTGTCGAATGAATTACGATTTTTCCAGATTCGATTTTGGAATAATCTAAAATATCCTTGATGATTTTAAGTAATGAATTACCGGAATCCTTTACAACATCTAAATATTCGTTTTGTATATGATCAAGCTTAGTCTGCTCTAATAAATCTATGATTCCCAATAGTCCATTCAATGGAGTCCGGATTTCATGACTCATGTTAGCAAGAAACTCAGATTTCGCTTTGTTTGCCTGATCTGCAGCATTCATGGCCTCTATGAGTCCTTTTTCCCAAATTCTTTGACTGGTGATATCCGTGGAAATCGACATCATTTTATTTTCATCCAAAGGGAAAATACGAACAGCATAATATTTCTCCTCAGAATTCACTCGTGCCTTCATATCCACGGATTGCATTATTCCTGTATTTCTAGCTTTGCTGAAAGCTTTCTGAATATGATCTACTTGACTTTTGAGTATAATCTCAGTAAAATTGCTTCCTATCAGTTTCGTACTTGGACCAATTAAAATCTCTTCAATCTGAACTTGGAAGTCAATAATTACTCCGCTATTATCGTAAATGAAAATATAATCAGGTATATTTTCCATTAGGGTTCTGAGCCTCTTTTCACTTTGAATCAAGTCCATTTGGGTCATATGCTGGCTCGTATTATCGGTACAGATACCGATACCTCCCATAAACTGGCCGTTTTGACCAGTCACCAATTTCTCAAAGACTCTTAAATAGATTTTTTTACCAGTTAGGGTTTCAAAATCATACTCAAAATCGATATAAGAAACCTTATCAAGAATTGCTTTTTTGATCAAGTCCCGTACTTTTCCAACATCTTTTTGACCACTATTTTCATTAAATGCGGTTAGGAAGCTCTCTTCAGACACACCAAGTACTTCTGATACCTCATCGCTGACCCGTGTGATTTTACCTTTATTATCATGAAAATACACGAACCCCCGAAGCTCTTTCAGTAGTAAGTTCTGTTGATCAAAAAGAGATGATATTTCATTGGATCGATCTAATAGCAGACGCTCTGATTCAATTCTATTTCTGAGGAAGTAAGTGAAAAGAATGACGATTCCAAAAATCAGAACTACTAAACCTAAAAACAGTAAGAAATAGTTAGAATATATGCCAGCTGTCACAGAATCCGACTCTATCAAAAACAGCAACGAAGAATCCGGAATTACATTCCCGAATCTAAAAGGATATTGAACTATAATGCCTCGGCGTTCAATATCAAAATAAGTCCATTTGATTTCATAGGTACTAAAAACTTTTCTTTCAATATCTTTTGCTATTTTCTTGTAAGCAGCAGGATCAATTTTCAGATCTGGAAGATCAGATCCATGATTAATATTGAAAAGAGTGTCATCCAAATACAGAAGCTTATTTCCTAATCTATCTAAATAGTAGTTTTTTACAAAGTACTTAGAATAAGCAACGGGATTCAATTTAAAATAAAGCTTTATACCCTTTTCTATTCCCTCGATACGATACAAATAATCTGATTTTTCAAAATCTTCAACGTGCTGATCATATTCTCTTCTTATGAAATCATTGCGAGGCGTCTGTGTCATGAAAATAACGGAATCCTCAAAATCGACTACGAGAGTATCTATTAGTCCTAAATAATTATTGAAAACTCTCCTACTCGAATTTGTAAAGTGCTCATTATAACCTTCCTCATCCAGATCAGAGTCATCCAAATAATCATTCAAGGAATTAGCGTAATCGATAAAACGATCTACTTCGATCTCTAAATCTATTGCGGCCAGTTCAGTTTGTTTTTTTAGAAAATCTCTTTTAGATTCAATTTGTGTAGTATTCAAAGCCCTGAAAAAACTTACTCCAAGAAGTAGAATCAATAAAACTAACCCAGATCCAAGAGCTATAGTCCAAAAAAAATCTTTTTGATATAGCTGAAAAAACCTCATGGATTCGATGGAATTATTTCTATTAAAATCCAATCCAACAGATCAAATGAAACTTTTTGGGCTGAAATTGGACTAAAATCATCATTAAACGCAAAATAGTTTTCATCCTTAAGAAATAATTTATCTGCCATCTCTCTCACTTCGGGATTTTTGCTTTTGTATAGATTAAAGTCTGAGATGCGATATCTGTCTTTCCTGATGGTATTGCGATAAATATAATTTCGTAAAGGAGAAAAACTCAACAACTCGATGGTATCTGGATTTGCTGCTACGATATCTCCAGTTTTTGTCACAATCAGATAGTTTTCTTTTTGCTTTTTTAAGTATCTACTAATTATCTCTTCCACAGTAATATCCATACCTATTACTGCAAAAAGTGAATCCTTATCATAAATTGGTTGAATCACCGATAAGATCCAACCCCGCCCGGCAGGATCTACATATACGTCTGGAATCCAAACTGATCCTCTGGAAGGATTATTTATGTGATTCCCTAAATAAAAAAAATTATAAGAAGTCAGGTCAATTTCTTCGGTCACTAAAGCGATTGCATCATAGGCTGGAAAAACTCTTGACACTTGATTCGAAGAATTGGAATAAATTTGAGATACAAAGCTGTACCGGTCCAAAATATGCCCAAAAACTGAATCAAGACTATTAGTTAAATAAACTTCCGAAAGCTTTTCGCTATAGTTTTTCTCGGAATGTAAAATAACAATCGAACTTAAGGATGTATCAGTTCCTGGTAGGTTGTTAGAATAACCGTTTACAAAATGATATTTATTTGGTTTTTTTGTTTTGAGAATACTATCCTTATTTGCAATAAGAAATGTATAATATTCTTTAATAGAGATGATCTCTTTTTCCAACAGAGCAAGTTCGGCTTCTATCTCCGAAACCACTCCTTTTAATTTGGATCTATTTCTGCGCTCTTTTAGGTCAGCTTCTTGAGCACAAGAATAAAGTAAAATTGAAACAATTGAAAAGAATAAAATTCTCAAAGTCATGAGCAAGGGGAAAGCTTTGTTTGAAATTATAAATTTTCTAGCTCTGCACGAAACATTTTTCCCATTTCATCAAATCTTCTTTTTACAGCGTCAAAAAAATTTCCCACAAGAAAGATATCTAAATCACTTTCCTCCAAAACATCCATTTCGCTGACTTTAAAGGTCTGCTCCATTGGGCCAAGCTCATATTTGAGGATATATTTATTATTCCAAGAAAAAACGCTAATTCTAATTTCCTCTTGGGTAAATTCCTTTATGACTCTCATAATGGCTTTTTTACCGTTGCTGAAAAGCTGATATTAGATTTCAACGAAGAAGCAACAGAGCAATACTTCTCCACCGAAAGTGCAACCACTTTGATGAATTCTGCTTCGGTGGCATCTGGCGACACAAGGGTAAACTTGAGTTGAATGTCTGTAAAAAATGCTGGAACACCTTCATTACGGCTTCCCTCTACTTCCACATAGAAGTCTATAATGGTTCTACGTTTCTTACGCATCATCAACACAGCATCCACAGAAGCACAGCTACCGACAGCAGAAAGTAGCAAATCCATCGGTGATTGAGCTTTTTTCTCGGGAGCATCATACATGTCGATTTTAACTGTATTCCCTTGCGGATTGACTGCCTCGTATTCATAATCCGCATTCATTCGGACAGTTACATTTCTCTTTGACATTTTGATCAGATTTAAATTTAAACTGCAAGAAACTCTTTTAACACTTAGGTTTCTTTCAGTATTTAGATTTTAAATTATAACTTAATTACATGTTCCTTCGATACTGCCCACCCACCTGATAGAGTGCATTGGTGATCTGGCCCAGCGAGCAATATTTGGCTGCTTCCATCAATTCTTCAAAGACATTTTCATTATTGATAGCGGCAGTTTTCAATCGTTGTAGATTAATACTCACCTTTTTCGGATGTGCAGAATGCAACGTATTGAGTGTTTTGATTTGAGCCTCTTTCTCCTCAGTCGTCGCTCGGATCACCTCACCCGGAGTCACCGTAGGCGAACCTTCGGAAGAAAGAAAGGTGTTTACCCCAATGATTGGATATTCTCCAGTATGCTTTAGCATTTCGTAATGAAGACTTTCCTCCTGAATTTTGCCACGCTGATACATTGTCTCCATTGCTCCCAAAACGCCTCCTCGCTCAGTAATCCGGTCAAATTCAACATAAACTGCTTCTTCTACCAGATCTGTCAATTCCTCGGTAATAAAGGATCCCTGAATTGGATTTTCATTTTTGGCCAATCCCAATTCTTTATTTATAATTAATTGAATCGCCATCGCTCTTCGTACCGATGCTTCAGTAGGCGTAGTGATTGCTTCATCATAAGCGTTGGTGTGCAGCGAATTGCAATTGTCATAAATCGCATACAAAGCTTGCAAGGTAGTTCGAATATCGTTGAAGTCAATCTCCTGAGCATGGAGCGATCTTCCGGAAGTTTGAATATGATATTTAAGCATCTGCGAACGCTCATTCGCACCGTATTTTAGCTTCATTGCCTTTGCCCAGATTCTTCTAGCTACCCTACCGATGACTGCATATTCAGGGTCGATTCCATTGGAGAAAAAGAAGGATAGGTTTGGTGCGAACTGATTGATATCCATTCCACGACTCACATAATATTCAATATAAGTGAATCCATTAGAAAGCGTCAAAGCCAACTGTGTGATCGGATTTGCTCCAGCTTCGGCAATATGATAGCCTGAAATGGAAACCGAATAAAAATTCCGAATGCTATTTTCAATGAAATACTGCTGCATATCTCCCATCAATCGAAGTGAAAACTCCGTGGAAAAAATACAGGTATTCTGAGCTTGATCTTCTTTCAAAATATCTGCTTGAACAGTTCCTCGAACTTTAGCAATAGTATCGGCTTTGATTTTGGCATACACATCGGTAGGTAAAACCTGATCACCCGTCACCCCAAGCAGCATCAATCCCAAGCTATTATTTCCAGCAGGGATTTCCGCATTGTAAGTTGGAATATCAATTGCTTTTTTGGAATAGATGGATTGAATTTGTTGAGCTATTTCTTCTTCCAACCCATTGGCAGTGATGTACACCTCGCATTGCTGGTCGATCGCCGCGTTCATGAAGAAAGCCGTCATAGTGGCCGCAGGGCCATTGATAGTCATGGAAACTGAGGTCATCGGATCAACCAGATTAAATCCTGAATACAGCCTTTTGGCATCATCAAGACAGCAAACGTTTACTCCTGAATTACCGATTTTACCATAGATGTCCAGTCGATAATCTGGATCTTCACCATACAAGGTGACCGAATCAAAAGCTGTCGACAGTCGCTTTGCATCCATATCTTTGGATACATAATGGAAGCGCTTATTGGTACGTTCGGGACCACCTTCACCTGCAAACATCCGGGTCGGATCTTCGCCTTCTCGCTTGAATGGAAATACGCCTGCTGTAAATGGGAATTTGCCGGGAACATTTTCCCGAAGTCCCCATTTCAACAAATCTCCCCAGGCTTCATATTTCGGAAGTGAAATTTTCGAGATTCGTGAACCGGAAAGTGACTTGGTATAGGTCTGGATCCTAATTTCCTTATCCCTAACCTTGAATACATAGAAATCATCTTGATAGCGTTGCACTTCTTCGCCCCACTCTTCCAGCCATTTCTTATTTTTTGGATCAAAGTCAAGTTCAACTTGAGCATACACTTCTTGGAGTTCTTTGATTAGTCGGTCTTTGTCTTCGACTTTAAGATTCTGAATCGCTTCGATGGATTTTGAGATGCTGAAAAGTTGCTGGGCTATTTCTTTTTGAGCATCCACCCATGAATCGTATTTCCGATTCGTCTCGGCGATTTCTGATAAATAGCGGGTACGGGCAGGAGGAATAATGTATATCTTCTCTGAAAAGCCAGCAGTCAATTCGAAAGTACTTTTCCAGCCTTCATGCTTTTCACTGATTTTCCCGATCAATGCCCGATAAAGATGGTTCATCCCCGGATCATTGAATTGCGAAGCAATCGTTCCAAATACAGGGATATCATCATCAGAAATATCCCAAATGTTATGATTTCGCTTATACTGCTTCTTCACATCGCGGATAGCATCCAATGCACCACGTTTATCGAATTTATTGAGTGCAATCACATCAGCAAAATCCAGCATGTCAATCTTCTCTAACTGTGAAGCTGCCCCATACTCAGGAGTCATCACGTAAAGCGAAAGATCTGAATGCTCGATAATCTCGGTATCAGACTGACCTATTCCCGACGTTTCTAAAATTACCATGTCGAAGCCAGCTGCTTTTACCGTATCCACTGCATCCTGGACGTATTTCGAAAGCGCAAGATTGGACTGTCGTGTAGCCAAAGATCTCATGTATACCCTTGGATGATGAATGGCATTCATCCGAATACGATCTCCTAAAAGTGCTCCACCTGTTTTTCGCTTGGAAGGATCTACCGATATAATTGCCAAGGTTTTATCCTTAAAATCCATAATAAATCGACGAACCAATTCATCCACAAGGGATGACTTTCCTGCTCCACCGGTGCCTGTAATTCCCAAAACAGGGATTACAGATTCGTTGCCCTTAGCTCTGACTGACTCTAAGAGCGCCAGGGAATTTTCGGGAAAATTCTCAAAAGCCGAAATGGCTCTACCCACATGCTCCTTATGATCGCTGTCCAGTATAAATCCCTCTGGCAATTCATCGCCGATAGCAAAATCACACTGACTAACCAAGTTGTTGATCATTCCCTGCAACCCCATTGATCTTCCATCATCGGGAGCATAGATCCGGTTGATACCGTAAGCATGAAGTTCTTTAATCTCTTCGGGCAAAATAGTCCCGCCGCCGCCACCGAATATCTTCACATGCCCTGCACCTTTTTCGCGAAGCAAATCATACATGTATTTGAAAAATTCTACATGACCGCCCTGATAGGAAGTAATGGCAATGGCCTGAACGTCTTCTTGAATAGCGCAATCGACAATTTCCTGCACCGAACGGTTATGTCCTAGATGAATCACTTCGCAACCTGTGGATTGTATGATCCTACGCATAATATTTATAGCGGCATCGTGTCCATCAAAAAGTGATGCTGCAGTGACGATTCGGATATGATTCTTTGGTTTGTAAATCTCTTGGGATGTGATCATTGATTTGGGTTATTCTAGTTGGTTTTCAAATAAGAATGCAGGGCTTAAATGCTGTTTTCGAATGTCTATGCGAATATACTGAATTCCAAAAAGACGCACCCCAGTAAATGGCATATAAACAAAATAATATTTGGTAAATTTTCCGAAAATATTTTAAGGAATCAAAAATTATAGAGGGCCTGTAGAAAGATTTTTTATTGTTGAAACCAAGGAGTCAATTAGATTACTTACTCGGTGGTGGGTTTTTATTGGGAAGCTGTTTGTCAAATGTCGAATGATGAATGTAGAATTACTGGAAATAGCACCAGGGGTGCGACATCTTTGTAGATACAGGAATTGTATCGTTTCCGAATTTTGGCCGAAATGACGCCAATCGGGTAATTGAGGGTTCTCCAAAACGGTTAAAGAATGAATTTTTTTGAGCCACATAGCCATATAGTTTGTTAAGCACCCTTTATTTGAGATAGAGCTGTTGATTTACGGAAATTTGAAATCATTAATGTCGAATGATGAATGTCAAATTGACGAATGATTAAATGTCGAAGCGTCGAATGTTGAATGATGAATGTAGAATGACTACAAACAGCACACGATTTCTATGTGAGGATTTTATAATATTCCGGATCTGCTTAGTTTAGCGATAGATTAATACCCAAAATCCATGAATTCTAAAAATTACGCCTTCTTTATATCGATAACAGCCGCTTTGGGTGGCTTATTATTTGGCTTTGATACCGCCGTGATTTCGGGAGCAGAGCGGGATATTCAGGAAGTATGGCAACTTAGCGATTGGATTCACGGCCTAGCAATCGCATCTGCACTTTACGGCACAGTCATCGGAGCACTTTTTGGAGGATTTCCAGCAGATCGATTTGGCCGTAAAAAAAGTCTGCTTTGGATCGGATTGCTCTATTTAGTGTCTGCATTCGGTTCAGCGATGGCTTGGGATGTGACTTCGTTTACCATTTTTAGATTTATTGGAGGTTTAGGAGTTGGCGCTTCTTCCGTGGTGGCACCGATGTATATATCAGAGATTGCTCCGGCAAAAAACCGAGGCCTTTTGGTTGCACTTTATCAATTCAATATTGTCTTCGGAATCGTAATCGCTTACATATCGAACTATTTAATCGGAACGGCTGGGCTCATTGAAGACTGGAGATGGATGCTTGGCGTAGAGGCAATTCCTGCATTGATCTATTCCATCATGATTTTTAGAATTCCAGAAAGTCCAAGATGGCTGATTGGAAAATTCAATGACATTGCACAAGCTCGGGCCATTCTCACTCGAACCGATCCAGAAGGAGTAGATGAAGCGATACGGTTGGCAGTCGAGGAAGTAAAGACTATCAAACAGAAAGGAAGCTTTTCGGCTATTTTCGCCAAAAGGTTCATGCCCACCACAATTCTCGCAATTATGATCGCATTTTTCAATCAGGTCTCTGGTATCAATGCCATCATTTACTTTGCTCCTCGAATATTTGAAATGGCTGGAATTTCAACTGAAAACGCCTTGATTTCTACTATTGGGATTGGAGTGGTAAACCTCATCGGTACTTTTCTCGGCTTATATTTGATCGATCGCATTGGTCGTAAGAAGCTGATGTACATCGGTTCATTTGGCTACATAGTCTCTCTTTCGCTGATGGCCTACAATTTTCTCGGACCTGGAATTCCTTCTTTTTGGCTTCCAATTTTCGTTTTTGGATTTATCACCTCGCATGCAATCGGTCAGGGATCGGTGATTTGGGTATTTATTTCCGAGATGTTCCCCAACTATCTTCGAGCCTATGGGCAGTCTATCGGTTCGTTTACCCATTGGATTCTGGCTGCATTGATTGCAAACGTATTTCCATTTTTCGCCAATCAATTTGGCCCAGGTTATATCTTTGCATTCTTTGCTGCGATGATGGTATGGCAACTCTTTTGGGTTCGGTTCAAAATGCCAGAAACGAAAGGAAGGTCACTAGAAGAAATCCATCAGAATATTGATTAAAACATGAAAAATAAAGTTGTCGTATTTGGAGAAATGCTCTGGGACTGCCTTCCTTCAGGAGCTGTTCCCGGCGGCGCACCGATGAACGTGGCATTGAATCTTCATCAGTTGGGACTTGATTCACGGTTAATTTCAGCGGTGGGCAAAGATGCACATGGAGAAAAGCTTCTTGATTTTTTGAAGTCATTTGACCTTCCTTTGAATCTGATCCAAGAAATATCAAATCATGAAACCTCCAAAGTGTTGGTAGATGATACGGATAAGGAAAATATCAAATACACGATCGTCTCACCTGTTGCCTGGGATTTTATACAATGGAATCAAGAAATGGATGAAACTGTCTCCAACGCCGATGCTTTTATTTTTGGCACACTCGGAGTTAGAAATGCGGAGAGCCTTGGTACGCTTATCCAGCTTTTGCAACATCAAGTAGTGCGAATTTTTGACGCAAATCTAAGGCCGCCTCACTATGATTTTGAAATAATAGAAAAACTTTTGAAGCATACCGATATCCTAAAAATCAATGCCGATGAATTAGTTATTTTCGCAGATTATTTCAATGTAGACCGAAGCATCGAGTCTCTTTGTGTATATCTCGACCAGCAATTTCCTATAGATCTCATATGTATCACCCAGGGTTCCAAAGGGGCTGCTATCTATCAAAAAGATAAAATGATCAGCCACGCTGGTTATAAAGTTCAAGTTGAAGACAGTATTGGAGCCGGAGATGCTTTTTTAAGTGGTTTTGTGATGGGCTATTTGAATAAAAAAAGTCTGGAAGAAACCCTTGATTTCGCCTGTAAGCTTGGAGCTTTCTTAACGACTAAAAAAGGTGGAACTCCCCGCTATTCATTAGATGTAATATAGAATACTCTACTTATCCTTGTAATTATTAATGGACTACTTTTGCTTAACTGATTTAGTTAAAATTCAACATACTGTTTAGATATCTTTTATTTTTTTAAGAGTTGACTAATGGCCAAAAGATAGCAATTGAAAAAATCGTATCTATTTCCGTATGACCAAATTGAATAATAAAAGATCCCAATCTCCAAGACTAATCTCACAGTAAATCTTACCTAGTTCAATTTAAAGAATCCAATTAGAAAATCGACTTTCTTTAAGGGATTTAAATATAATAATTTACGCCTTTTCCCTTTGAGTTTCTAGGCGAAAACTTTATGAACTTTATAGTAAATAGACTTTTCGAAAAAGAAGATTTAAAACCCTGACCTTATTTGATCTGCAACCTCAGCTAATTCTTCTTTGCTGAGTTTCAATTTAGCTCTGGTGAAATTAATATCATCTATGGTACGCAATGGCACGAGATGAATATGAACATGAGGTACTTCCAATCCGATCACTGCCATTCCGATTCTGGTACAGTTGATAGTTTGTTCCATCACTTTCGCTACTTTCTGTGCGAAAAGATGTAGTTCGGTAAGAGTCTCTGGATCAAGATTAAAAATATAATCAACTTCTTCCTTTGGAACGACCAGCACATGTCCTTTAACTAAAGGCATGATATCCAAAAAAGCAATGAATTGCCCATTTTCAGCAATTATCTCTGCTGGGATTTCTCGATTGATGATTTTTGTGAAAATACTAGCCATACGTTTTTAATAAAAAAAATCCCGGCATAACCGGGATAATAATTAATAAGAAATATCTAAAACTTCGAACTGGAGCGTTCCAGCAGGAGCATTGATCTCAGCAACTTCGCCTTTCTTTTTGCCTACAAGACCTTTTCCAAAGGGTGAGCCAAGAGATATCTTGCCAGCTTTCAAGTCTGCCTCTTCTTCTGAAACCAAGGTGTAAGAAACAGTCATGCCGTTTTCAACATTTTTGATTTTCACGGTACACAAAATTCCCACTTTAGAAGCATCAATAAGTGATTGATCAAAAATCCTGGCGTTTCCAACAACAGCTTCTAACTTTGCAATTTTCAATTCCAAATGTCCCTGAGCATCTTTCGCAGCATCATATTCTGCATTCTCACTCAGATCACCTTTATCGCGTGCTTCAGCGATTTGCTTCGCAATATCCTGACGGCCTCTACCTTTAAGATCTTGAAGCTCATCTTTCAATTTACGAAGTCCTTCCTCGGTATAATACTGTAATTGTCCCATGTAATTAATTCAGTTAGTTAGCCACTAAAAACAAAGTAACGGTCTCATGACGGGACCGTTACTTTGTTTTTGACCTTATTTGTGAAACAAAAATATAAAATCTCACCTCAGAAAACAAAGCAACCTGAGTTTTTCAAAACCCTTTACCGAAACTATTCTAACTCGTAGGTATTGATTTCTTATCCAGGTTTTTAGATTTAGGGAAAATGCACTAAGGAAGGGACAAGTTTCTTGAACTAATCTTCTTAAAAAAACTTAATTGTTTTTATTTAAATTTTTTGATGTTCGCCTCGTGTAAGCAGAATGATAATCTGGTAGCTGCTAAAGCAGCAGGAAAACTGAACAGCTTGGCAGTCGATTTTATTACTATTTCATCCGATATCGTCCTCAATTACCAGTTATAAACTGCCCACGCCTTGTTGCGCAAAAATTTCAAGTGATTCAGTAAACCCGCTTCAAATGGCAATCGTCTTTTAATTCGAATTGAGCCTTACAATGAGCCCGAAACTTATACCGTAAAGGCTAATACATTTTGCAGATTTGAGGAAGAGTTTTCTATTCCTTAAGATAATTTAAGCTCCACACTTCATTGATTTTCGAGGGATGAAAAAGATAAATTTATGAAAACCGTAATTATAAAAGATGCTGTGAGGCAGGTCAATCGAACTCTAATTGAAAATTTCGACGGAAAAAATGAAATCACAGAAAAGGTTACTTCAACAACTAGCCAAGGCTTTAAATCGATAGAATTCAAAGATCGATACAACCCGATTTAATAGGATTACTTAGTGAATATTGGTAGTCTCAAGGTTGAAAGTAATTCATATTGAGTTTATTGATATCCTAAGCCATTGTGTAAACCGAAATCTTTTTACCTCAAAGACGCAGCAAACATAAATAGGCAGATCGAGACCTTACGAAGATATAGTCAAGGCCACTCTCTCGGTGCTATCCTACGCTTATTCCGTATCTCTGTATTGAAAAGATTTATGAGCCTTGCGAGACACATTATTTCCACTAAATAAAATCAGAATCCAAAAATCTAATTTTTTGTATCACCAAAGGGAGCACAATACGCCCCCCCTCTGCGGAGAATTATCAAAATGATTTTTTAATCTGCTTCACTAAAACCTGATTGATCTTTTCATAAGACTCAAAAGTCCAACCGGCAATATGAGGGCTGAAGAGCACATTTTCTCTTTTTGACAATTTCTCAAACTCCATTTTTTGATCTTCGGAAAAAGTCTTGAATTTCTCATTTTCCAATACGTCCAACACAGCACCTCGCAAAATTCCTCGATCTAATACTTCATTTAAAGTTTTGAATGTGATCACTTCCCCTCTCGCGGTATTAATCAGCCAAAATGGTTTAGCAAATCTTTGTAGTTCAGCGATAGTCAAGATCCCCCTAGTCTCTGGGGTAAGCGGCACATGAATACTAAGTATATCAGATTGAGATTGGAGGTTTTCCCAAGTGACTTCTTCGACAAATTTTCCACCGAAATTATTTTTGTATTTATCGTAAGCGATCACTTTTGTTCGAAATCCCTGAAGTCTTTTGGCAAATGATTTACCCATATTCCCATAGCCAAGAATTCCGATGGTTTTGCCTGCCAATTCATAGCCTCGGTTACCCTCTCGATCCCAAAGACCGCGGCGAATTTCCAAATCTGATTTACCAATACAATTGAAGAGCGACAAGAGCATTCCAACAGCATGCTCTGCTACTGCATCTCGATTTCCTTTAGCAGCATGAAACAGTTTAATATCACGATCAGCCATGTATTTCAAGTCCATCTGATCAAGCCCTGCTCCTGCTCTTCCAATAAATTTAAGATTAGGAGCATGGTTCAAAAGCTCTTGATCCATTGGAGTTTTAGAGCGTATGATTAATCCATGATACGGTTCAAGAATCTCGATGATCTCTTCCCTCTTGATCTCGGGAGAATAGGTAACCTGATGACCAATTGCATTCAGCATAGGAATAATGCTTTCGTGCATTTGATCAATTATTAAAATCTTCATGCTAGAATTAAATATTCAAAAGTGACATGGCAACCAAGAAATATACTGCCAAACCTAATAAATCATTGGCAGTGGTAATGAAAGGCCCAGATGCTAAGGCTGGATTAATTCCAATTTTATCTAATACAATCGGTGTGATTGTACCCATAAATGAGGCAAGCAAAACCACCGAAAACAGGGCGATCGAAACTACCATGGCAAATGCGACTTCAGTTCGATAGAGAAGAACCACCGCTCCAAATACAAAAGACGCTAATATAATTCCATTCAAAATTGCTACTAAAAACACCTTCAAGAATCGCCTGGAAAGTGAATCGTCAAAAATGGATTTATTTGCTAAGGACTGAACAACCAAGGAAGAAGATTGAATTCCTACATTGCCACCGGTGGCGGTGATCAATGGAATAAAAAATGCCAGCGCAGTGACTTTGCTTAATCCTTCCTCAAAAAATCCGATAAATCCAGCGCCTAACAGACCGCCAACGATTCCGATCAAAAGCCAGGGTAGACGAGCCTTTGAAAGCTTAAAAACTGAGTCATACTCATCGACAGTGTCTGAGATACCTGTCATAGCTTGAATATCCTCTTCGGCTTCTTCCATGATCACATCCAGGATGTCATCTACTGTAATCCGACCGACCAATTTGTTTTTGGAGTTGATGACTGGCACAGATTCCAAATCGTACTTACGCATGATCTCTGCCACTTCTTCTTGATCCATATAAGTAGGAACTGATATCACCTCATCTTCATATATATCTTCAATTTTAGTATCCTCAGATGAAAGCACGATTCGCTTCAATGAAACTCTTCCCATCAACTGCTGTCGATTATTAACCACATAGATGGAAAATATTTTATCTACATTTTCGGCCTGTCGTCGGATCTCGTTGATCGTCTGTACGACATTCCAGTTCTTGTTGGCACGTATATATTCTTTGGCCATGATTCCACCTGCAGTGTCCTCATCATATCGAAGCAGTTCCAGAATCTGATCCGACTTGACTTTATCCTCAAAGTGACTTATGATATCTTCCCGCTCACGCTCTGCAAAAAGATTGAGAATATCCGCTCCATCATCAGAATCCATCAATTCGATAAATCCTGAAATCTCCGTTGCCTCCATTTCTCGCAGCACTCGGCTGAGCGTATCGGCCTCCATCTCAATCAAAATATCCGAGGCTACCTGCTTCTCAATAGTTCGAATGACATAAATCGCCTCATCAAACGATAGTTCCTCTAAAAGAGAAGCAATATCGGCAACATTGACACCCTCAAAAGATTCTCTGATAAAATCAATATCCTGCGCTTCAATCGCAATCTGGAGGCTTTCCAGATATTCTTTGGACAGTTCAAACTGCTTGATTATTTCCACGAGAGGCTTCTATAGTCTGGGTGAGAAAAATAAAATCTTTTACATCGAGCTGCTCTGCCCGCTTGTCTAATATAGGATGTGAATTGAAGTCTGCCGGTAGATTAAACGGTTTTAGGCAATTTCTAAGGGTTTTTCTCCGATTTCCAAATCCTGCTTTTACAACTTGTTTAAAGAGCTTTTCATTGCAATCCAATTTTGCTACTTCATTTCGCTTCAATCTAATCACCCCGGAATTTACCCGTGGAGGTGGGTCAAATACTTCAGGTGGAACAGTAAACAAATATTCAATGTCGTAATACGCTTGAAGCAAAACAGAAAGAATCCCATAGTCTTTATTTCCTTTGGGAGAAGCAATTCGTTCAGCCACTTCTTTCTGAAGCATGCAGACAACTTCTGTAACCTGATCCTTGACTTCTAATACTTTAAAAAATATCTGGGAAGAAATATTATAGGGAAAATTACCTGTAATGGCATACTTACCTTCAAAAATTTCCGGAAGATTCAATTTTAGAAAGTCACCTTCCATGATTTTTCCTTCTAGCTGAGGATACTTGTTATGCAGATATGCGATCGAATCACGATCAATTTCTATTAAATGCAGCTCTAAGGGAAGTTCTAATAAATAATCCGTCAAAACTCCCATTCCCGGACCGATCTCCAACACTTTCGCTGAGCCTTGATGCCCTATTACAGACTTTGCGATTCGCTCAGCAATACTCAAATCAGTCAAGAAATGCTGACCCAAGTGTTTCTTTGCTTTAACTTTCTCCATCATTTCGCTCCGATAATTATTATAAATTGCATCTTAAAATTAAGGGAATATTCTTAAAGGTCTAAAGAAGATCTTTCAGCCCTGCCTAACCATTCAGGCTTTGATAGCCCCAAACGTATGAATCAAAGAAAGATAAAACCTATTATCGGAATCAGTATTGGCGATTTAAACGGTATAAGTGTAGAGGTAGTCATGAAGAGTCTCTCAGACAACCGTACCTATAAAGCAGTCACTCCCTTGATCTATGCCCATGGAAAAGCGTTTTCTTTTTACAAAAAACAGTTGGACCTCGATAACTTTAATTTCGCTCAAATCCGAAACCTGGAAGAAATCCAACACAAGCGTATAAATGTGATCAATGTGACTGAAGAATGTCCTGAAATCATCCCGGGAGCTGAAACACAAGAAGCGGGTAAATTTGCTTTGCAAGCCTTTCAAATGGCAGTCAACGATCTAAAAGATGGTAAAATCCAAGCTTTGGTTACTGCCCCTCTAAATAAAAATAATGTGAATTCTCCAGATCTTCCGTTCGTCGGTCATACAGAATTCATCACAAAGGCAGTCGGAGCATCTGATAGCCTGATGCTGATGGTCAGTGAACAGTTGAGAGTGGGATTGGTAACGGGCCATATTCCATTGAGCAAGGTCTCTGAGACCATTACCAAAGAACGAATAATAAAAAAGGCTAATCTGATGCTTCAATCACTCGAAAAGGATTTTGGAATAAATAAACCAAAAATTGCTGTCTTGGGATTAAATCCACACTCAGGGGAAGATGGACTTTTGGGAAAAGAAGAAGAAGAAATCATCAAACCTGCAATCAAAGAACTCAAGGATCAAAATAAAATGGTTTTCGGTCCCTATCCTGCGGATGGATTCTTTGGGATGGCTCATCAAAATAAATTTGACGGTGTGCTTGCTATGTATCACGATCAGGGACTAATTCCGTTCAAGGCCATCGCATTTAGTACAGGAGTAAATTACACAGCAGGCCTTCCAGTGCTTCGCACCTCACCGGATCATGGCACAGCATATAATATTGCCGGGAAAAATTTAGCAGATGAAGGTTCAATGCGAGCCGCTATTTTCTTGGCTATTGACATCATTAAGCAACATCATCCAGAAGATGATGAAGAATAAAATGGAGAAATACTCGAATATTTCCATTCAACCAAAGATTATTTCAAATTCTCTTTTCTCCTATTGTAAAAATTCCCTAAATTTGCGATCTCAAATCAAGGAAAGCTATCGTGAAATTCTTAAGAACATTTGATATTGAAGTCATTAAGTTCCTGGAAGGCAAGCATGAAATTGACTTTATAATTGGGAAAGAATTTCTCCAACATTTCGAAGACAATGAGTTGCTCAACGAAGGCCACTTGACCGTAAGGGTCTTGATGAACAAAGGTGCCAATTTGATTGAAATGAATTTTTTAATCACAGGCGAAGTAAAACTCACCTGTGATCGAAGTCTTGAGGAATTCTATGAGGCTTTAGATTTGAATGAAAAAATCATTTTCAAGTATGGCAATGAGGAGCAGGAAATAAATGAGGACGTCTCTATGATTACCCGAGACACTGCACAAATCAATGTTGCTCAGTATATATATGAATTTATACTCCTAGGGTTGCCTGCAAAAAAAATTCATCCGGATCATCGCACGGAAATGGATGATGAAGATTATGAAGGTGAAGGAATGTACGCATATATTGATGGCGATACTTTTGAAGATGATGCAGATGAAGCAGAATCTCCACCCAGACAAAAAGAAAAAGAAAGTACAGATCCCAGATGGGAATTATTAAAAAAGTTAAAAAACAAGGAATAAAATAAACCACGCATAAAATGGCACATCCTAAACGGAAAATTTCGAAAACCAGAAGAGATAAGAGAAGAACTCATTACAAACTGGAGGCTCCGGGATTGGCTAAATGCCAAACTACTGGCGAAATGCATTTACCTCACAGAGCTTTCTGGTTGGACGGTAAGTTGTATTATAAAGGTCAAGTAATCATCGAAAAAGAAATCATGGCTTAATTTCAGGTCAGAAATAATTTTAAATCCATTCGGTCATCCCGAATGGATTTTTTGTTTTTGAAACGTACTAAACAAGGCATTTAATATTTTTGACAATTCCATGTTAAGGAATTGTTTTGGTTGAGACAGACAATTATAATATTTTTGCCTTCCTTACATCGTAAAAAAAATTCCTAACATCCAGTTATAATTGATTCAGCAAGTGAATCAAATTAGCTTAAACCCACCAAAATGGACAAAATTAGAGCCATGATCACCGGAATACAAGGATATGTTCCGGATTACATCTTGACAAATAAAGAATTGGAAAAACTCGTAGAAACCAATGACGAGTGGATTTTCTCCAGAACTGGAATCAAAGAAAGAAGAATATTAAAAGGTGAAAATCAGGGCAACTCTGTTATGGGTTCAGCAGCCGTTAAGGGACTTTTAGAAAAAACTGGTACAGATCCTTTGGACATTGATTTGATCATCTGTGCCACAGTCACACCAGACATGCCTTTTCCGGCCACTGCTAATATCATTGCAGATAAAGTAGGTGCAAAAAATAGTTACAGCTTTGACTTAGCTGCAGCATGTTCAGGTTTTCTGTTTGCCTTGAATCTTGGTAGCCAATACATACAAACTGGAACTCATAAAAAAGTCATAGTGGTCGGATCTGATAAGATGTCATCCATCGTTGATTATACAGATCGGACTACCTGCATTCTTTTTGGAGATGGTGCTGGTGCTGTGCTACTTGAGCCCACCACAGAAGACTTGGGTATTATGGATACGATTTTGAGATCCGACGGATCCGGTGCACCCTATCTGCAAATGAAGGCAGGAGGAAGCGCAAGACCTGCAACTGTTGCAACAGTATTAGCAAAAGAGCATTATGCACGTCAGGAGGGTTCTACAGTATTCAAGTTTGCAGTTACCAATATGGCCGACATAAGTGCTCAGGTGATGGAGCGGAATGCACTTAAGGGCGAGGATATCGCTTGGCTTGTACCACATCAGGCAAATAAAAGAATCATTGACGCTACTGCCAACCGGATAGGAATTGGTCCTGAGAAGGTGATGATGAATATTGAAAAATACGGAAATACCACAGCTGCTACAATACCACTTTGTCTATGGGACTATGAAAAGCAACTCAAGAAAGGCGACAACTTGATTCTAGCTGCTTTCGGTGGTGGATTCACTTGGGGAGCTATTTATTTGAAATGGGCATACGACCCTAAATAAAACTTAAAATATATATGGCAAGTACTGCAGATTTTAAAAACGGACTTTGTCTGGTAATGAATAATGACATCTACTCAATCGTTGATTTTCAGCATGTCAAACCAGGAAAAGGTCCCGCATTTGTAAGAACAAAAATGAAAGGAATTACCTCTGGAAAGACACTGGATAAAACTTTCAATGCTGGAGAGAAAGTGGAGACTGCTAGAGTGGAGAAAAGGCCTCATCAATTTCTATACAAAGATGATTTGGGATACAATTTCATGGACACCAGCACTTTTGAGCAAATCTCGATTCAGGAGAAATTGATCGAGCGAGCAAATCTTCTGAAAGATGGTCAGCTGGTGGATATCCTGATTCACGACGAAACAGATACCCCGCTTTCAGTTGAGCTTCCTGCATTTGTAGAATTGATGATTACCTATACCGAGCCTGGAATTAAAGGAGACACAGCCACCAATGCTCAAAAACCTGCAATTGTAGAGACAGGAGCTACTGTAATGGTGCCATTATTTGTAGAGCAGGATATAATGATCAAAGTCGATACTAGAGACGGGTCCTATTGCGAACGTGTAAAATAAGACCATAAAGCGATGTGATTTAACTAAATTTACAAAGTTTTAAGCCATTAAACCCAATCTAATTTTACCGAAGGCATTACAAAAACTAAACTTATGAAAGCAAAAGAGATTCAAGAACTAATAGATTATATCTCAAATTCAGGCCTTGCAGAGGTCAAAATCAAAACAGATGAATTTGAACTATCTATTAAGAAATATGCAGAACAATCGGGCCCTAGATATATAGAATCAGCTCCTGCAGCACCATCGCCGCAAGCTATTGCTGCTACGCCAGCCACTCCGGCAGCTCCTGCTGCTATCCCATCCAATCTTATAGAAATCAAATCCCCTATGATTGGTACTTTTTACTTGACTCCTAATCCTGACTCTCCCTCATTTGCCAGTGAAGGCGATGTGATCAAGGCTGGACAGACCGTTTGCATCATTGAGGCCATGAAGCTTTTCAACGAAATCGAAGCTGAGATTTCCGGAAAAATTGTAAAAATACTTGTGGGCAATGCTTCTCCGGTAGAATACGATCAGCCACTATTTTTGGTAGATCCAGCAGGTTAATCATCAATCTTAATTAGAAATCGTGTTTTCAAAAATATTAATTGCAAATAGAGGCGAGATTGCTCTTAGAATTATCCGTACCTGTAAGGAAATGGGAATCAAGACTGTGGCAGTCTATTCTACTGCGGATAAAGACAGTTTACATGTGCGATTTGCAGATGAGGCAGTTTGTATCGGCCCTGCACCGAGTAAAGATTCTTATCTTAATATTCCCAGGATCATTGCAGCAGCTGAGATCACCAATGCAGATGCTATTCATCCGGGTTATGGTTTTCTCTCCGAAAATGCAGAATTCTCAAAAATCTGTGACGAGTATGGTATCAAATTCATAGGGGCCAGTCCGGATATGATTGATAGAATGGGGGACAAAGTCACTGCAAAAGCCACCATGAAGGCGGCAGGAGTGCCCACAATTCCCGGATCAGAAGGACTTTTAAATTCTATTGAGGAAGGAATGAAAATTGCTGCTGAGATGGGTTATCCTATTATCCTTAAAGCTACCGCCGGTGGCGGTGGAAGAGGAATGCGGATTGTCAAGGAGGAAAAGGGTTTCAGAAAAGCTTGGGATGATGCCCGAATGGAATCTGCTGCGGCATTCGGAAATGATGCTTTATACCTGGAGAAATTTGTCGAGGAACCACGGCATATCGAAATTCAAATAGTAGGAGATAGCACAGGCAAAGCGTGTCACCTTTCAGAGCGCGATTGTTCGATACAGCGTAGACATCAAAAGCTGGTAGAAGAAACACCTTCCCCATTCATCACAGATGAGCTTCGAGAGGCCATGGGCAAAGCTGCTATCAAGGGCGCAGAAGCCATTAAATATGAAGGAGCTGGAACGATCGAGTTTTTGGTAGACAAAAATCGGGATTTTTACTTTATGGAGATGAATACCCGAATTCAGGTGGAGCATCCTATCACAGAAGAAGTAACTGATTTTGACTTAATCAAGGAGCAAATTAAGGTAGCAGCAGGAGAACCAATCAGTGGTCGAAATTATTTTCCAAAGCTTTTTGCAATGGAATGCCGAATCAACGCAGAAGATCCCGCTAACGGATTCAGACCAAGTCCGGGTAAAATCCAGAATCTACATATCCCAGGAGGACGCGGCGTAAGAATCGATTCACATGTGTATGCAGGCTATGTCATTCCACCCAACTATGACTCTATGATAGCCAAACTCATCGTATCTGGTCAATCACGCCACGAGGTAATTGTACGAATGAAGCGAGCTTTAGAGGAATTTGTAATTGATGGTATCAAGACAACCATACCATTTCATATCGCACTCTTGAATGATAAAAAATTCATAGAAGGAGATTTCACTACAAAATTTCTGGATGATTTTGATTTCTCAGTGATTAAAAAATAATTGGAAAGCCGGTAAATTTAATTTACTGGCTTTTTTTATGAGGTTTTTTTTTTCCGAAGACAGGTCTGTGATAGTTAAAGGCTCGGAGAACGCAGAGGTTTCGAGTCGGATTTTTAATTAAGAGTCCACTCCGATAACTGCTATTTAGAGAAAATACCCCCTCCAAATTGATCCAAATGGCACTATTTTCTAGTGGAAATGCCTTTTCGGAGCGGACTCAATTAATTAGCTAAAAGCTTGCGGCTACGCAGCGAGAAAAGAAATCGAGATCTTTAGCCACTTTTCCACGCCATAATTGTGCCTTTATAATTAAAAAAACACTTTATATTCAAAACACACGAGGTCTATTAGCTTTTGTTCCAAAATCAAAGCTCCGAAAAAAGGCCTCAAGGGTTTCTTTGATAGCCTTTGTGAAACCTTCGTACACTCTCCCTTCGGCAGACAGGTTTGTGGTTGAAAAAACTCTGTATTCAAAACCTCGGTTATAGAGATTGTCAAACTATGGTGTTCTTTCCTCCTAGTAGACAGATTTGAGAAAAAATAACTCCTTTTCCAATCTTATCCCTGATTTATGACTGAAAAATGTGTCACCCCAAAAGTCGCAGGCTACCTATAAAAAAGGGCATAATACTTTGATATATAAGTAATTATGCCCTTGTTTTATAGCACCAAAAAGGTGATATTAGTGTTACCAAACAACTAATATGAAGGAAGTTAC
>Ga0209390_10000551_pt1 | contig 74465 bp, 76 predicted proteins | sample BON01_FD_187212 | JGI IMG/M metagenome (GOLD analysis project Ga0209390, IMG submission 187212) | Freshwater microbial communities from Lake Bonney liftoff mats and glacier meltwater in Antarctica - BON-01 (SPAdes) (version 2) | ecosystem: Environmental > Aquatic > Freshwater > Ice > Glacier...
AGGCTACTTTAATGAAAATAAAATAAGAGAAAAACAAGTATCAATTAGACTAAGTCAAAATCTAGTGTAAAGCATGTGACTTTAACTTTGTAAACTATGTGCCTTAACGAACACATCGGTAGGCATTATGACGGTATTACTCCATTTATAAAGTCCAGCAGTTAAAGTTTGTCCACCAATATTTCCTGCTCCCAGCTCAACATAATCAGGTGTAGGGCGTCCGGCTGCATCATTGTAAGCCGTGATCATATTTTCAACCGCTGTGGTTAAAATTATTGGTGTTGGTGCTGCCATATCGGCTGCATATACTTTTCCGTTTACTTGTGCAGAGGTTGCATACCCCGTAAAATCTGTTAAAGATAATCCGGTGATATACGATGTGGCCGCAGGACTTAATCCTAAGTCACCTGTAATTGCAGAAGTTGGTACGTTATTGATGGCAGTTTTTGCAAGAATTACATAATTTCCTGCTGATCCAAGATCAACAATGGCTAACCCCGCTTCGTTGGCGCTTGTTGTAAAACCAATTTCGGTATTAGCTTCAAGGGCATTTCCGGCTACGTCTGTTACTCCCGTTGTTATTGTTACTGTGTAACGAGCTTCAGCAGCTAGAAGAGTTCTTGAAATAAACTTTGCCGTTGTTCCTGAATAGGAAATGTTTCCTTCTAAAGCAATGTCTGCTTGTTTTACTGAAAAAGTTAACCCATTAATAGTTGAAGGGTCCATTGTTTCACTGAAGTTTACAGAAATAACTTTATTTCTTACAACGTCCATCTCATTATTTCTCGGATCAGTTGATGACACAGTAGGTGCAACGACATCTGCTTCGGTTAAAATACCTGTAGAAAAACTCCATACCGTATTAGTTTCAAGGGGGTTTCCATCCAAATCTTTAGCATCGGTAGTAAGCGTTGCTGTATAATTTGCTGAAGGTTCCAATCTATATGTAGGGGTGAAACTTGCGGTTGTTCCTGAAAAACTTACGTCTCCGGTTACATTGTTTTCACCATCCGTTAAACTAAAAGATGTGACATTGATAGTTGTTGGGTCCATCGCTTCACTAAATTCTATTGTAATAACTTTATTACGTGGCACCTCAATGGCATTGTTTGCCGGGTTGGTAGAACTTACTGTTGGGAAAATATTTGTTTCAATAGTATCAGTTGTTTCATCTGAACAAGCTGTAAATAAAAGTACCGTTGCTATTGCAAAGGCAGGTAATAGATTTTTAATTTTCATATTTGTAGGTATTAATGAATGTGAGTTATTCTCACAGGCGAAAGGTAGGCTTTCGAAATCCTCTTTATGTTAATTACTGCTTTCCTTAAGTTAAATCGTTCCCATCTTTTAGGATTACTTTACTTTCGGATTTTATTTGAAGTTTATAATGAGAAGTTACAAAGCTTTGTTTTGTCACCTTTCTCGATACATTTTTCCATTCCGCTATCGCTTCAGTTAAAAACACTCGAAATGAAAAAAGCATAGCAGTTACAAATTTGTATCAAGAGAAAATAAACAAACAATAATGTCATTGCGGCCGTAGCGAAGCAATCTCGTGATTAAAAAGCCTAAAAAATATGTGGTGAAGTATGCTATACTTTTTCAAATACCAACCTGTAATGTTCCATTACTTCTTTTTCAAAACAAACCTTATTCGGACTTATTTTAAAAACAGCCACTTGATGTCTAAATTCTGTATCGGTAATAAATTTAGGAAGCAGGGAAAGGTATAGGAGATATTTTTTGAAATTAAAATTCCGGAACTTTTTTCTCCATTGAGCTATTGTTTCAATATAGTCTAACCTGCCACTACTTTGAGAGATAAGTTTAAAATGAGGTTCTGCATTGCGTATTACCATTTCGGGTCCGTATGGGAGCCACGAGCCGGGAAATTGCTTTATCATTAACGCCATTACATGTGCTGGAGATCCTTTTTCGGCCTTTACATCTATGTCTTTAAAATCGATCATGTTTTTACCAAAGGTCATAGTCTGCATATAAAATCTGCCACCAATGGGTAGTAAGTTGTATAGTGTTTGAAAAAAATCGCTATATATTTTTTCTTGTTTTCCATCTTTCCATTCTTCAATGGAACAGAAATGCTCTAACCCACCTATACAGGTAATTGCGTCAAATGTTCCAAAATCTTCAGGTTTTATAGTACGGCAATCCTTTACAAAGACTTTCATGCCATTATTTTGGCATGCTTTCGCTTGCCCTTCAGATAAGGTTAAGCCGATACTTTCAGTACCTCTTTCGGTATTAATGTAGTTGATGAAAGGGCCCCAACCACAAGCCATATCAAGTACTTTGCTTCCCGTTTTAATATATAGGCTATCGGCTATGAATTTATGTTTTTCTTTTTGGGCTTCTTCTAAAGACATTGAAAAATCACCATCATATTTGGCGCCGCTGTAATCTGCGGACTCACCCATACTCAAACGAAATATTTCATCAATAGTAGTATATGTATAGTCTAAATCTTTTTTTTCAGCCATGTGTCCATTTGTTATTGGGTTTCCTAAATATGTTTTAATATGTAAAAAGAAACCATCGTAACCCGATGGTTTCTTTTGTTAATAACTTCTTATTAGATTAAACTCACTTTTACAGCGCTTAATCCTTTGTCGCCTTTTTCAACTTCAAATTTTACTTTGTCATCTTCTCTAATATCATCTAAAAGATTTGTGGAGTGCACAAAAATTTCTTCATCTGAATCTTTAATAGTGATAAAGCCAAATCCTTTGGCAGTATTAAAAAATTTTACGGTTCCTTCTTTCATTACGTTTGTATTTTTAGTATTTATTAATTTATTTATTATTTCTTTTATTGTCATTTTGTTTATTTGAATTTTAATTCAAGAGCCCCCTATTTTATATGGTGCTCAAGGTTTCTTTTTTTCCCAACCATTGCAACATTTTAATGTGATCTAATATCGCATGGCCAAAACTTTTTTTCACGTGATATGGCATTCCAAATTCCTGAGCCGTATCGGCTACAATTTTCGTCAAATTTTTATAATGGATGTGGCAAACATCTGGCAGTACATGGTGCTCTACCTGATAATTTAGGCCCCCAATTAGCCAAAATAATAGTTTGCTTTTTGGAGAAAAATTACTTGTTGTTGCCAATTGATGTCCGTACCAATCATTTTTCATTGTTCCTTCTTTATCAGGGAGTGGAAAGTCTGTTGCGGGCATTATATGTGCGATTTGAAATACAGTACTCACCAACAGTCCGGTTATAAAATGCATACTCAAAAATGCCAAAACGATAACCCACCAAGATAACGGAACCATAATTAATGGAATGACCACTGCATAGCTGTAATAAAGCAATTTCCATGCTGTCATACTAATGAGTGTATTTCGGTATTCGTGTTTTTTTTCTAAAAACCCCATCTCCTTATATCGCTTAAGGCGTACAAAATCTTTGGTGGTAATCCATGATATAGTAGATATACCATAGAAAAACCATATATATATATACTGAAATTTATGCATCCAATAGTGTTTTGCATGTGGCGAGAACCGCAAGAAAAAGGGTGCATTAATATCATCATCGGCCTGATCTATATTGGTATATGTGTGATGCAGTACATTATGTTGAATTTTCCAAACAGTTGCATTTGCTCCTATAAGATTGAATGTATAGCCTAAAAGGGTGTTGATCTTTTTATTTTTTGAATACGAACCGTGAATAGCATCATGCATAACCCCCATTCCTATTCCCGACATTCCAAAGCCACAAATAATATATGCCAAAAATAGCATCCAAGTGGTTGTAATGATTCCCGAACAAAGCGCGATTAACGGAATAAAAAATAAGGAGAGCATCACAATGGTTTTAATAACCATAGTAGTATTGGCATTTCTAGTCGTGTTATTGGACTTGAAATACGCATTGACCCTAGTTCTCAGTATTTTGGAGAAGTCGGAGTTTATTGCTCTTGAAAATGTTGGATTTTCTGTACCTGTACTCATTTCGTTTACTATTACTCAACACTTCAAAATGATTTTAAAATAAATAAAATCTCACTTGTTTTGAAGTGTAGCAGGTATTTAGAAATTTAATGGGAAGAAAATCTGAAGGAGAACTATTTTAAAAATAATCCAACAGGACCTCAACGCATAAAGGCTTATACACTGCGCAATTTATAACGTATTGAAGAAAGCAAAGGATTTATTAAAATTTGAGAAAATTAAAAAAAGAAAAGCTAACTAAATATTTTACGGGTTAAAGATAAACTAATTTAAATAGCTTTTCGATTAAATAAGTTAAAGTATTGGTAATCATTGTTTTAATATTTTATTAATCTACAGATATATCGAGGCTAATTACTATTTTGTAAATAAACTTTGCTTTTATCGAAAGCAAAGTTACTTTTGTAACTTGAAAATATCCCACTCCACTTCTCAATTTGAATTTGTAGCTCTTATGGCAGCTTTAATGTCTGTCACGGCTTTGTCTATTGATGCTTTATTACCGGCCTTAGACATTATTGGCATTGATATTAATACACATTCGGCCGCAGATAACCAATTGCTTATCACTATGATTTTTTTAGGTTTAGGTATCGGCCCCTTGGTATTTGGACCATTATCTGACACTATGGGCAGAAAACCATCAGTCTACATGGGTTTTTTCTTGTTCATTGTCGCCAGTATTATTTGTGTGTATTCTGAAAGCTTAGAAGTTATGGTGATTGGTCGTATTATTCAAGGTATAGGACTTTCTGCACCACGTACAATTAGTATTGCTATAATACGTGATATCTATAATGGCGATCATATGGCGCGTATTATGTCGTTTGTAACCGTTGTTTTTATACTTATTCCAGTTATAGCCCCTGCTATGGGTCAATTTATTTTAGATAATTATGATTGGGAAAGTATATTTTATGTTCAAATTGGTATTAGTTTAATGGTTGCAGTATGGTTTTGGCTTCGGCAACGCGAAACCCTTTCTATTTCAAAAAGGATTCCTTTTTCTTTAGGGCGAATTTATAACGGTTTTAAAGAAACAGTTCGTTATAAAAGAACACTTGGTTTTACCCTTATTTCAGGTTTTGTTGTAGGATCCTTCTTAGTATATCTTAGTACTTCTCAGCAAATATTTCAGAATCAATATGGTTTGGAAGATGAGTTTCCCTATATATTTGCAGGACTTGCCATTTCAATAGGTACCGCTATTTTTTTAAATGGAACATTTGTTATTCGCTTTGGAATGGAAAAAATGGTCACCGCTTCCCTAATTGGATTCTTTGTCGTTTCTATACTTTACATCATTTTTTTTTACAATATTCCCCATCCTAAAATATGGATATTACTTGCCTTTTTTGCCCTTCAATTCTTCTGTATTGGTTTTCTTTTTGGAAATCTAAGAGCATTAGCAATGGAGCCATTGGGACATATTGCAGGTATTGCAGCAGCTATTACAGGTTTGATATCTACCTTGATGGCAGTTCCCATAAGTGCCTTCATTGGAAGATATGTGATTGAAGGTACTTTACCCCTATTTATCGGGTTTTCTGTGTGTAGCGGAATATCTCTGGTTATCTTATTTTATTTGAAGAGTAATAACTCAAGAATAAAATTGTAAATTCCTAACTCATTAATTTTCTTCACTTTTATAGCTGTGGAAATAAACGTAATTTTAAAAACATTAAAATGTAAAACACCAACTATGAAACAATTCTTGTCATTATTTATCATTTTCACACTTACTACAGCGCTTTATGCACAAACTGAAAATCCTGTCATCGATAAGATGATTTCGGAAGCTACCGAAAACTCACAGTTAGAAACCTTGGCCCATCAGTTATTGGATGAAATTGGTCCCCGGCTCGTAGGTACTCCACAAATGAAAAACGCTCACGACTGGGCTGTAAACACTTATGAAAAATGGGATATCAACGCCCGTAATGAAAAATGGGGTGAATGGCGCGGCTGGGAACGTGGTATTACACATATCGATATGCTGGAACCCCGTGTACAAAGCCTAAAAGGAACACAACTAGCATGGAACCCAAGCACCAAAAAAGACGGTGTTACAGCAGAAGTGATGGTCTTGCCCACCGTAAAAGATTCTTTAGATTTTGTAAAATGGCTCCCATCAGTAAAAGGAAAATTGGTAATGATTTCTATGATGCAACCTACTGGACGACCTGATTATAACTGGGAAGAGTTTGCTAAAGACGGTTCGATGGAAAAAATGAAAGAAGACCGTGATAAACTAAATGATGCTTTTGATGAGAATATAAAACGTATGGGCTATTCCAGCAGAACCATTCATGAGGCTCTTGAGAATGCTGGAGCAGCTGGAATTATAACCTCCAACTGGTCTAGAGGTTTTGGCGTTAATAAAATATTTGGGGCACGTACCAAAAAAATTCCAACGGTTGATCTAGAATTAGAAGACTATGGAATGGTCTATCGGCTTGTACAATCAGGTAAAAAACCAAAATTAAACATAGTTGCTACAAGCAAAGAGCTGGGAATTGTACCTACATTTAATACTATAGCTGAAATAAAAGGTTCCGAAAAACCTGACGAATATGTAATCCTATCTGCACATTTCGATTCTTGGGATGGTGGTACAGGAGCAACCGATAACGGTACCGGAACATTAGTAATGATGGAAGCCATGCGGATTTTGAAGAAATACTATCCCAACCCAAAGCGTACTATTTTGGTAGGTCATTGGGGAAGCGAAGAACAAGGTTTAAACGGTTCCCGTGCTTTTGTAGAAGACCATCCCGAGATTGTTGCTCATACGCAAGCCTTATTTAATCAGGATAATGGTACAGGCCGTGTAGTAAACCTCTCTGGCGGCGGATTCCTAAATTCGTATGATTACTTATCACGTTGGTTGTACGCGGTACCCAAAAACATTATGGACGAAATTGAAACTAGTTTTCCGGGAACTCCAGCACGAGGTGGATCAGATTACGCATCCTTTCAAGCTGCAGGTGCTCCTGCATTCAGTTTAAGTTCTTTGAGTTGGTCGTATTGGAACTATACCTGGCATACCAACAGGGATACTTATGACAAAATTGTATTTGATGACTTGCGAGATAATGTTATACTCACAGCAATTTTAGTGTATATGGCAAGTGAAGATCCAGAAACGACATCGCGGGTACAAAGTGTTTTACCTATTAATAATAGAACAGGAGAACAAAGTGAATGGCCCACACCCCAATCTCCTACTCGAAAAGGAGGATTGGATTGATATAATTTAAAAGGGAGAAGTGCTTATAAAACTTCTCCCTTTATTTATTTTTATGAAACTAAAGTTATTTTCCGCTAAAGCTGAAAATGAAATAACTATTAATAAATTCTGTTTCTATTCTCTAATTATTTTTGAAACATATTTTTTTTCAGCAGAAGAGATAGTAATAAAATATAATCCATTGGCTATTTTAGTTCCTTTGTTATCTGTTCCATCCCAGTCTAAAGCCTTTTTCCCAGATACTAAACCATTAAAAAGTGTTGTAACCTTTTTTCCTTGTATATCAAAAACAGCAACTGAAACTTCCTCCTCTGATACTAAGTTGAATTCAATATGGGTTTTCTCACTGAAAGGATTTGGATAGGTTATAAAATTAAAAGGCACGGTACTAAAATCGTTTGTGGCTAAAATCTCTTCCGGAGTAATTCGCGTATAAAATACATCTTGTCCGCCATTTATGGTGTTGGCCCAAGCTAAATGTGCATATTCATTGTCGGATGTCATATGAAAATAATCTCCCATTTTGCTTTGTTGAGGGTATCCAATATTGGGGTTAAAAGGTTCTGATATGGCAAGGTTTTCAGACCAAGATTCACCCTGATCGCTGGAAAAAGAATAATACAAAACTGAGTCGTTTGTGGCTGCTGGTGCATCACGTGTGTCTAACCAAATTACATCTATACGTCCGTTTGGCGCAACAGACATGCTTCCAAACCATTGGTATGCACTATTATTAGCATCTGTGTTTATACGAACGGGAGGCAAAAAAGACTGCCCCCCATCTGTACTTTTTGCAAACATCACATCTGCTGGATCATTATTTGAAAAACGTTCAACCGAAGCCAATACATATACATTACCACTACCGGAGCCATTTGAATTATCAGTTCCTACCCAGGTTTGCCCTATTAGTCCTTGTGGATTTACAGGTGCACCAGAATTTAAATCCCCATCAAGGTTGACGGGTGTTGAAAAGTCCCAAACAATATTGCTGCCTTCAATTTCTGCGTTTGTCGATTTAATAATTGTAATTCCGGAAAAAGTAGTTCCAGCAATATATAAACTACCTTCAGCGTCTACGGCAAGTGTACCCCAAAAAGGGTCTTCATCAATTGTAATACAATCTTCGAAAGTATTACTACCGTCTGTAGAACGTGTAAACTGACCATTGCAAGTAGAAAAACTTGAGTTCCAATACGAGTAGTTATTACCATCACCTTCTCCTCCGCTTCGATCAAGTATCATCCATTGTTTATCGCCGCCTTTAGCAGGAAAAGGTGCTCCCCAATCCTGACCTCCATCAGTAATTTTATAAACATCACATTCAAAGCTATTTTGCAAACTATTGTAATAGAGGTTTCCTTCAGCATCAAAATCTAATACAGGATCTGAACGAAAAACACCGGGTTCCAATACTTGCTGATAAATCCAGGTTTGTCCCCCATCTAAGGAATAGCCATTACCTGCCTGACGGAAATTACTGTTTATATTATCGAATTGCCTCCACCCTATTACAATTCGGTTAGGATTGGTAGGATCTACAGCAATTGAGGGTTCGTTGGCGGCATCGTTAACTATATTGTCTCCGTTAACATCTACATTTACTTGTCTTGTGAAATAAGTGGGAGCATTAGCGCTATATGCAGGAGTGCGTTGCATTTGTGTATTATCTGCCGGAAGATAAGGGTCGTCAATTACTTCGAGAGGCATATTTTGTAGACGTTCTGTTTTAGAATCCTGTGCGTTTGCAAAAGGAATCATTAAAAAGAGTGTGCTTATAAAAATAATACTGGCAAAAGTTGAAACGGAGCTACGTAATTGTTTTTTCATAAAAAGGAATTCTTTTTTTTAAAAATACAATAACTTTTTGGATATGTTATGAAAGCTTAAGGCGCACAACTTATTGAAAATAAACAAGAAGAGTAATATAAAAAAACCACTATAAATCACTTATTATGAGTGTAGTGGTGTTTATAATAAACAGTTTATAATTTGAAAAAGTTACTTTACTTTACGAGAGTCACTTTTACAGCATTCATCCCACGTTGTCCTTTTTCAAGTTCAAAAGTAACCGTATCATTTTCGGCAATCTCATCAACGAGACCACTAACGTGTGTAAAGTATTTTTCTTGGTTCTCAGAATCGATTATAAATCCGAATCCTTTGGAAGTATCAAAGAAGGATACCTTTCCGTTTCTTATAGGATTAAAGACTTCTCTATCGCCTTCAGCCATTTTAGGAATACCTATTTCAATGCTTTCGGCATCAATCTTTACTTTTAAAGAAGGATCTGGCGGTGTATCGGTTAAATTTCCATTATGGTCTACGTATGCAAATTGTATTCCCGGAGTAGATTCTGCTTTACGTGCGTCTTTTTTCTTCTTTTTGTCTTCCCTTTTCTTTAATCTCTTTTTCTCTTTTTCATTTTTACTATATGTTTGCTGCGATTTTGCCATTTAATTGTTTTATAAGTGATTACCGTTTATTTGTTTTAAAAAAATAGTAGAAATAAAGGGCCTGTGGATAAGGATATCACAGGTTTCTCTGAAACTTTAGCAAGAGCAAAATGTGATTATTAGTTCAATACTAGTCTTTAAAAACAGCTACAAAGATAAGATATGCGGCTTACATTCCATTACATATATGAAAATAAATATTTTTAAGCGTCTATAATGTAGTTTAATGATTTTATTTAGGAAAGTCTATATTGTTATAGCTTGACTAATTCCTTTCAACTTTTCTAACTACATTTTTTTCTTTCCGAACAGGCATCATCATATTTGCTTCATTTATTTTAGCTTTTAATAAGGAAATATATAATTTGTATGCCTCCTCTTCTGTTGTAAATTTAGAGCTTTTTAGTTGAGCCTTAAATTCAGCATTAAGTTTTCGCGTAACAGCATCGTAATAGGCTGTTTTAAGTTCATTAATGCTATCTATTAGTGGATTGTTGTCGGTATTGAGTATTAATATAGATGGTGGCGATTGTTCTACGGTAATACCAATACCGGGAATCGGGTCACCAGGACGGTTTACTTGGGAAAATCCCAGGCTTGCAATAAATAAAAATACGATTGTGAAGATTGATTTATTCATAATACAGAATTTTAAGATGCTCTAAGATAATAAAAAATAGATTGTCTATTGTTCTAAAATTTAAAGCAATACAAATAATTGATACCCTAAGAATGTTTTTATTTTTTTTTGGGATGTTTGGTATTCAAATATAAAGCTTCCACTTTATCGCGGGCCCACGGGGTCCTTCTCAGGAATTTAAGACTTGATTTTACAGACGGATTTGAATTAAAACAATTAATAGGAATCTGATTGCCGAGCTCTTCCCATCCGTAATGTGCTACCAAATATTCCACTATATCTGCTAGCTTAATGCCGTGTAAAGGATTGTTAGGTTGTTGCGGATTCATTATTTATTTTTTCAAGTTTACTATTACCAATCTATAGGCCTATAATCTTTTAGGAATTTCCCGCTCCAGTGTTTTTCAGTATTAATGCCGTCAAATAATGGGTCCATAACACGCGCTGCACCATCTACTATATCCAAAGGTGGCTGGAAGTCATGCAGCTCAATTTTTTGTTTAGCCAGTTCGGCAGGATCTTCATCCGTTACCCAACCGGTATCTACTGCATTTATATAAATTCCTTCTTTGGCGAGGCTTCCAGCTGCTGTATGGGTTAACATATTGAGGGCAGCTTTCGCCATATTTGTATGTGGATGTCTGTCTTCTTTAAAGAAACGGTGGAATTTTCCTTCCATTGCGGAAACGTTTATGATATGTTTTTTACCTGTATTTTCTTTCTTCATTACTTCGGAAAGACGATTGCATAAAACAAAAGGAGCAACTGAATTAACAAGCTGAACTTCAATCATTTCAGTGGTCTCAATTTCACCTAACCTTAAACGCCAACTGTTTGTCTTTCTTAGATCTACTTGCTGTAGATCGGCATCCAATTGTCCTTCCGGAAATACCTCTTTTGTACTTAAAGAATTATCGAAACTATACGGAATTTGAGAAAGTTTAGCTGAAGCCCGAATTCCAATCCCTGGTTCAGGTCCATGCCAAGTAACAGGTAGTGAATTATTACGTTCTGCTCCTGAATTACTAGAAAGAGACCTTAATTCCTGCAAGCAATTAAGGTGATCTTGTAACAAATCTGCAGCATATTTTGGTAGACTATCAACAGGCATTTCTTCTTTAGCCATAAGATGTTGATAGAAACCTGCAGGCCTTCGTACGGTTTGAGCAGCATTATTTATAAGAATATCTAAGCGATCGTATTTTTGTTCTATAAAATTACAGAAGATCTCAACACTAGGAATATGCCTAAGATCCAGCCCGTGTATTTTAAGACGATGTCCCCATTGGGTAAAATCTTCTTCTTTTGAAAAACGCAAAGCAGAATCTACCGGAAACCTTGTAGTGGCTATAACCGTTGCTCCTGCACGTAAACACATTAAAGTTATATGATAGCCTATCTTTAAGCGAGAGCCTGTAATAACCGCTACCTGTCCTTTAAGATCGGCAGTCTGAAAGCGTTTTGCGTAGTTAAAGTCGCCGCAATTGGTACACATCGTATCATAAAAATGATGGAGTTTGGTAAATAGCTCCTTGCAAACATAACAGTTACGAGGCGATTGTAATTCCTGAAGTTCTTTTGATAAAAGCTCAGGAGCAGCAAGTAATTTTGGAGCAACAAATACAACCGATTCGCGAGCACTTCGTATTCCGGTTACCTTTCGGGCCGTTCTATCCTTTGCATCCTGCTTTCTTTTTTGAGCCTTTTTAGCATCTTTCTTCCGTCGAGAAAATTCTTCCCTATTGGGTCTTGATAATTTACCGGAAGCTTTTAACAAAGCGGTACGCTTCTCTTTTGGAATCTCGAATATTTCATCTGTATTAATATTCAAATATTCTAAAATAGCGATACACTTTTCTATTTCTTCTGAAGTGATCTTTTTATTTATTATATCTTCTTTCTCCATAAAAAACTATATCAGAAAAATCCCTGTTTGATTAAAATCTTAAAATAAGGCCGCAAATGTAATTTTAAAATTCTTGCGGTAATCTATTTGTTTTAAATAATTTAAGGCACTACCGTAGCTTACGCGACAACTTAGACGAAAACCTCGAGTAGATAAGCAATTTTCTTTTTGTATTGATAAAATAGACACCTGTTAAAAGAATAATCGCTGCTATAATGGATTGTGTGGTAATTTGTTCATTTAAAAAATACCAACCCAATAACAATGCAATAATAGGGTTAACATAGGTAGAGGTTGCTACTTTTTCTGGTGAAACTACTTTTAATAGGTAATTGAAAGAGGTAAATGCCACAATACTTCCGAAAAGTATTAAGATAACCATTGCCCATTGTGTTTCGGGATTCCACGTAGTTGGTAGCGTCCAGGTTTCACCAAATATAAAACTTCCTATCATGAGCATAAGTCCACCGCTAATCATTTGATAGCCCGTATTTACAAAATAATTTGAAGGTAAATCTGCTTTTGAAACAAAAATGCTGCTGTATGCCCAACTTACCATGCACATAAAAATCATTCCAATACCGAGAAGGGAGTTCTCTTTGCTTACTATTTGATTCTGACTTATCAATAAATAAATTCCTATAACCCCTAGAATAACACCAATAATAGACATGGCCTTTATTTTTTTTCCTTGTAAAAGCCACATTAAAAAAAGGACCACAAGCGGCTGGGCTGATATTTCTAAAGCTGCGAAACCACTATCTACATATTTAAGTGCCCAAACAACTACTCCGTTACCAAAAGTTAAAAATAGAAAGCCTGCAATGGCTGTATTCCGAAATTGTTTTTTGGATACTACTAAGCTGATGCCCAAAAATTTACACAATATAAATATTAAAGTCCCTGCAGAAATAAACCGAATGGAAGCTAACATTAAGGGAGGCAATTCAGTTACCGCAATTTTATTTAAAAGATAGGTAGAGCCCCAAATTACGTAGATGGCAAAAAATGCCAGGACAATAAGGGTAGTGTTAGAAGGTTTACTCATTTATTTTTTTACTTATACTTAAACAATATGTATACGAACCTTTTTCTTTTTTAATCTACTATTATTTAAAGTGGCTACCAGATTGTCTGCAATCGCAAGCGGGACTGCAACAAAAGTACAATCCTGTTTAAGTTCAATTACACCCAATTGATCTTGATTTATTTTGCCCTGTTTAAAGAACAATCCTGCAATATCACCTTTTGATATTTTATCTTTTCTTCCGCCGGAAATAAATAAGGTTTCCCAGTATTGAGGCTTTCTAGTAGCTTTTTTACTGATATTTTCCACTTTTACATCTTTAATGAAATCGGGCAGGTTTTCTTTTTCCCATTTAAGGATGTAGGCGGTACCCTTAGAATTTACCCGGGCTGTTCTTCCATTTCTATGTGTAAACTCTTCGTGAGAATACGGCAATTGATAATGAACAATAAATTTCATTTCAGGTATGTCTATTCCTCTTGCGGCCAGATCGGTAGCTACAATTAGTTGATATGTTCCGTTTCTAAATTTGATCAAAGAACGCTCCCTGTCCTTTTGTTCCATATCACCGTGAAAAGTGCCGTGGCTGATGTTGTTCCTTTCTAGAAATTCACTTACCTCCTGAATGCTTTCCTTTAGGTTACAGAATACAATTCCCGGTTGATTTCCGATAAAGTCCAATAAGTTCATAAGTGTGTTAAGCTTATTCTTTGAAGGAGAAACAACTGTTTTGACGGTTAATTTTGGAGCTGTATCCTTTAAATAATTAACAGTGGTTGGGTTGTCTAATCGAACAAAACCCGGAATACTTACTCCTTGTGTAGCTGATGTTAGTATGCGCCTATTGAGGTTAGGCAGCATGCCAATTATATTCTTCATCTCCTTTTCAAAACCAACTTCCAAAGATTTGTCGAATTCATCGAGAATCAAGGTTTTTATAGAATCGGTTGTAAAGCGTTCTTGACGAAAATGATCTGCAATTCTTCCTGGGGTCCCAATAAGGATAGCTGGAGAATGTTTTAATTCAATCTTGTCCTTAGACATACTGCGTCCGCCATAAACTGCATTCACTTTATAGCCGGAGCCCATATTACGTGCCACTTGCTCAATTTGTATAGCCAATTCCCTAGAAGGAACTAATATTAATACTTGTACATCTGAACATTCAGAGTCCAACATATCGATTACAGGAATTAAAAACGCTAATGTTTTACCTGTTCCCGTAGGGGAAAGTATTACTGTATTTACAGTAGATTCAATTACTGAAATGGCCTTCTCCTGCATTGGGTTTAATTCATGGATATTCAATTTTTCCAGAATTTCTTTTTGAGCCCTTATATTATTTGCCATATTTTATTTTAACTGATTACTTTTTTTTTCTTTTAGGTGTTTCCTTTTCAGGAAGTATTGCCTTATTGTTTTGCTCCAGATAATTCGCTAAAATTTTCTCTGTAAGTTCTTCTTTGGTAAGATGATGAAATACTGTTTTTATTTTCTCCTTAAAAGCAGGAGAAACAGAACGATTTGGTTTGGTCTTGAAAATTTTCTTTGCCCATAATAAAGCATTATTTTCTTCGATGCTTTGAGGATCGGCTTTTTTGAATTCTGTAAATGAAAGTCCTAATTCTTTCTCAAAATCTGCTATTTCATGAGCTTCTTCTTTTTGTAGAACAGTCAATGAAAATCCCTTTGCCCCTGCCCTAGCCGTTCTTCCACTTCGGTGAACATAGGTTTCATACACATCGGGTAAATGATAATTTACAACAAAGGATATTTCTTTTACATCGATACCTCTTGCTGCTAGATCTGTTGCTACAAGAATATTAATATGCCCTTCCCTAAACTGACCCATTATACGATCGCGAATGGGTTGCGATAAACTGCCGTGAAGTGCACCCGAAGAAAATTTATTAATAGCTAAGTTTTTTGCCAGTTTATTTACCGCTGCTTTTGTTTTACAAAAGATAATACCTCTTTCCCCTTCCCTAGCTGTAAGAAAATGCATTAGGACATTTAGTTTTTCTATAGGCTCAACGACTACAAACTGATGGTCTATCTCTTGATTTCCAACAGTTTCCATATTGGCACTTATTTGTACTACATGTTTTGACATGTAATTTTGAATAAGCTGTTTTATGGTGCCAGGCATAGTAGCCGTAAACAGGAAGGTCCTTCTTTTTTTTGGCAGCTCTTTTATTATTTCATCAAGGCCTTCTTTTAAGGAAGTTACCATTTCATCTGCTTCATCCAGCACTAAATACTGTGCATTTTTTATATTTATAGCGTTGCGATTTATTAGATCAATCAAACGTCCAGGTGTAGCAACTACAATATGAGTATTTTGAGTAAGGCGTTCAATTTGTGGTTTTATAGGTATTCCTCCACAGATGGAAGCTATAGAAATTTTGGGTAGAAAGGCAGCAAATGAAATTAAATTGGCGTGAATTTGTTGACCCAGTTCTCTAGTGGGTGCAACAATTACTGCTTGAATATTTTGGTTTTCCACATCAATCAACTGCAGTAAAGGCAAGCCAAAAGCAGCTGTTTTTCCTGTACCTGTTTTAGCAACCCCCACAAAATCTTCCTTTTGATTCAATAAAACAGGAATTGCTTTTTCTTGAATTTCAGTAGGAATAGATATTTTTAAATCGGTTAAAGCTTTTTGAAGTGGCTCATTTATTCCCAATTGGGAAAACTGTTTTGACATTAAAATATTTTTTTGCAAAGATAGGTACTCTTTGCTCTTGAATTACAAAGAAATACTTTATGTTTTACTCTGCTGAATTTATAAAAGGTTAATATTCTATTTTTATAAATATAAAACTTCAATTTATAGAGTTACCTAAAAACCATCTTGCACAGTCTAGAGTATATGTTATGTAATTATTTGAATTAGAACATTTAAAAACCTAAATAAGTATTACTTATTTAGGGTTTTTTTATTTTCTTTTAAAAAAACAAGACTAATTATAGGCTGACATTTTTATGTTTTGATTGTTTTTTCTAATTCTTTATTATTTTAGTTGTGTTGGAATATCCTTCAGGTGTTGAAACATTCAAAAAGTAAATCCCTGAAGATCCTTCAATATTCATTTCTATTTTTGTTCCTACTAAATCTTTTTCCGAAGAAATAATTTCTCCCAAAATATTAATTATGGTCACTTCTACTCCTGAAGTATTGTTTTTTAAATTAATAATTATTTTTCCATTAGTAGGATTTGGATAAACTGCTATTCCAATTTTTTCTGAAACTTCGTTAACTCCCAATATACCCGATGTAGTTTTGAAAATCCAATAATCGTCTAAACCTTCACTATTTTCATTTTTATCGCCTGAAATATTAGAGTCTGATGAGCAACTCATCATAAAGCCTCCGTCAGAAGTTGGAATAATATAAGTGCCACTTTCATCTCCTGCACCACCAATAGAGTTTTGTGAAAGTATATTTCCAGAAGCATTTAATTTTACCAACCAATAATCGTAACCTCCATTTGAATTTTCTGTCTTATCCCCGGAAATATTACTATTAGACCAACCAGCAATCATATAGGTGCCATCTGCCAATTGTTTTACATCTCGTGGATAGTCGATACCGCTTCCACCGATGGTGTTTTGCCAAGTTACATTTCCCGAATTATTTAATTTTATGATCCAGTAATCATAATCGCCTTGTGAATCTTCAGTTTTATCTCCATTTGCATTTGAACGTGAATAACCTCCTAGTAAATACCCTCCATCTTGTGTTTGAATCATATCTCGTAACGGATCGCTATCGCTTCCGCCCAAAGTCTTTTCCCAAGAAACATTCCCGCTGGAATCTAATTTTACGACCCAATAATCTGTTCCTCCACGGTTACTCTCAGTCTTATCTCCAGAAATCCCCGAATTAGAGAATCCTCCCATAATATAACCTCCATCTGCTGTTTGAAATGCTGCCTGCGGTCTATCAACCAAAGCACCACCAATACTGTTTTGCCAAACTATGTTCCCGTTAGTGTCGAGTTTTAGAGCCCAATAATCTCGTTGACCATTTGTAGGATCTGTCTTATCACCACTTACATTACTATCTGAATAGCCTCCAACAAAATAACCACCATCTATGGTTTGCACTACATACGTATCAAACTCGGGTTGTGCACCGCCATAAGTTTTTTGCCAAATAATATCTCCGGAAGCATCGAGTTTCAAAATCCAATAATCCAGCCCCCCACGAGAGTTTTCAGTCTTATCTCCTGAAATATTTGAGTCTGATCCAGCTCCTACAATATAACCTCCGTCGGTGGTTTGTTTTAATGAAATAAGAAAATCGTCACCACTTCCTCCTATTGTATTTTGCCAAAGAATCGATCCGTTAGAATCAATTTTAACAAGCCAGATATCCTGCAAACCGTTTGAGTTTTCAGTTTTATCTCCTGAAATATTTGAAGCAGAATAGCCGCCTAAAATAAAACCTCCGTCGGTTGTTTCTTCCATAACTGTTAGAAAATCTGTACTGCTACCTCCAATTGTAGTTTGCCATTCTATAGCAGGGTCTTGTGCAAAAGAATGTAGAAAGAAAAGTGTTAGGCTAAGAGAAAGTATAATTTTTTTCATGATAGTTAATTTTTTAGTTATTAACTATATAACGGAAAAACATAATTATGTCATCAAAAAAAAAGTGATTGATTTTTCTTTTGGTTGTTGTGACTTATTCATATCTACATCGTCATAATGTCTCAAATATTTAGCAATAATTTTTTTAACTAATTATTAATACTTATAAAAAATTAAACTTGATATACAGTAAGTTATAAATCAAATAAAATTTTTGTAATTATAAGAGTATTAAAGATTTACTAAAGTATGACAGGAGTTATTTAGTAATAAAATATTTTTATACCTTCACATTAAATTTAAAAATACTTATTATGAAAAATAGAAATAAAGGTGGATTATTAGCCTTATTAGGAATTGGTGCTGGAGCAGTTGCTTTTTGGCAATATAAAAGAATGTCACCAGAAAAGAAAGCTGAACTTAAATCACAAATTAACAGTGCAGGCGCTAAGATTAAAGAAAAAGCGCACAATGTTGAATCTTCAATTACAGATAAATATGAAGAGTTAAAAAAAGCATCAAAAAAAGAAGTGAATGACGTTGCTAAAGAAGCAAATGAAATGTCAAGATAAATATCTTCTTTTGAAAATTTAAAAATCTCACACTTGCTGTGGGATTTTTTTATGACTGTTTTTCAATAATTGATTAATTAAGATTCTTTTAAAACCTATATTCTTATTTTTGTTCACTTAAAAAATAAATATGACCGAAAGAGATAACTACTTTATGGAAAGAGCCATTTCCTTAGCAAAAGAAGGAATGGAAAGTAATGCAGGAGGACCTTTTGGTGCGGTTGTAGTAAAAAATGATAAGATAATTGCCGAAGGCTTCAATAAGGTTACTTCAACAAACGACCCCACTGCGCACGCAGAGGTTACTGCTATAAGGGAAGCTTGTAAGAAATTAGGAAGTTTTCAATTGGATGATTGTATTTTATATACTTCTTGCGAACCTTGCCCGATGTGTTTGGGAGCTATTTATTGGGCCCGACCCAAAAAAGTATTTTATGCTTGTACGCGAAAGGATGCTGCAAACATAGGCTTTGACGATCAATTTATTTACGACGAAATGGATAATAATATGAATGCCCGTAAAATAGAATTTGTAAATATAAACAGAACCGAAGCTTTAGGTGTCTTTCAGAAATGGAACAGTAAAGTAGCTAAAACGGAATATTAATTCTGAACGCAATTATACTTCCTGAAGAATTCTCTTTGATTTTCTATATAAATAGGAATTAAAGATATTTCTTTTTGCAAACCTATATTGTTTGTCTGAATTTATCATTTTTACAAAGACACTCTTCGGTACGCCAAAGTATTCATAGGTTTTTCCATCTAAGAATGAAACTTCAAGAACCAAACCTTTGTGGTTAAAATCGGCAATACCTGTTTGTGTTGTAGTGAAGGTATATTCTTCAAGGCCTGCTGATTTGGTTTCCGGCGCGATACTCACCAAGAAATGGTATGCATCAATTATCTGCCTACTTTTAATTTCAGCTTCTTCAGCCATTTCATCCCCATTTTGAAACTTATCTGGGTGCCATTCTTTAACCAAATTACGGTATGTGGTTTTTAATTGTTTAAGATCAAATTCTTTTTCAATTGCAAACAATTTTTTGTACTCGGTAATTCGCTTCATATCAGGCTTTTCTAAGAAGGCGCGAAACTACGCTTTTTACTTTGTATATACTATTTTTTTAATACTTTGAAACAGCATAAAAATAAGTATTATGGGATATAGGGTATCCGATACACTAATTAGTGTAGTTTTGTAAGATCAAAACACACAGATACTTTGCATCCCAATAACCTTCATAACAACCCGTATAACTTCGAATCATTAATTAAAGTCCATTCTCTACTTGCACCTTTTGTGTTTGTAAATGATCAGGGAACTGAAACTATCGATTTTTCTTCACCAGAAGCAGTATTACATTTAAACAAAACATTGCTTTTACATCATTACAACGTAACCGATTGGAATATACCGCCTCATTATCTCTGCCCCCCTATTCCGGGCAGGGTAGATTATATTCATTATATAGCCGATATACTTACAGAGGCTAACATTACCAAGGATGTAAAGGGATTAGATATAGGAGTGGGTGCCAATGGCATCTATCCTATATTAGGAGCCCAAATATACAACTGGAATATGGTAGGATCGGATATTGATGAAAATGCGGTAAAGGCAGCAAAAGAGAATAGTAAGACTTCAGGCGCAGAAAAACAAATTGAAATTCGATATCAAAAAAATAATGCCAATATCTTTAAAGATATTATTTTAGAAAATGAATATTTTCATTTTACAATGTGCAATCCTCCGTTTCACACTTCAGAAGAAGAAGCGACTAAAGGAACTTTACGGAAATTGAGAAATCTACAACAAGAAGATCAACCTTATCAAACTAAAAAAGATATTGTATTGAATTTTGGCGGGCAAGCCAATGAGTTATGGTGCAACGGTGGCGAGGCATTATTTATAAAAAGAATGATAAAGCAAAGCGCAGCATATAAAACACAAGTAGGATGGTTTACTACCTTGGTTTCACGAAAGGAAAACCTCAATAAAATCTACAAACAATTAGACAAATTAAAAGCCAGCCATAAGACCATAAAAATGGAACAAGGAAACAAGCAAAGCCGATTTATAGCTTGGAAATTCTAAGATTACTCTTTTTTAACAAATTTTAAGGCTGCTGAATTGATGCAATAGCGAATATGAGTGGGTGATGGACCATCCATAAAAACGTGTCCTAAGTGTAAACCAGTAGCTTTTTCAATAACCTCATCCCTAACCATACCTAAACTGGTATCCTTTACCCAAATTACGGCATCGTCATTTAAAGGTTTGCTAAAAGAAGGCCATCCGGTACCGGAATCAAATTTAGTTTCTGAACTAAATAGTGGCTCTCCCGTTGCGGCACTCACATAAATTCCTTGTTTGTGATTGTTGTAATAGGCATTTTGGAAAGGAGGTTCCGTTCCTTTTTCAACCATAATATTGTATTGTTCAATAGTAAGTTGTTCTTTCCAGACTTCATCGGGTTTTGCTTTCAGAAACTTATTGTTCATTGCCATATCATTATCCGACTTCATATCCATGGATTTTTCAGTTTCCATATCGGTAGAATTCATGCTTTTTTTATCTTTTGTCTCTTGACAAGATATTAAAGACAAACTTCCAAATAAGAGGAAAATCACTAATACTTTTGAAATAATTGGTTTCATAGTCTTTATTTATTTACAATATGTAGGTTGTCGTTTTTATCTTTTTAAACTTTCAGAAAAATTAAAATTGGGATAAGCTTATTCGTGTTTGGGACATAGCAGGCATCATCATTTCCAAAATAGCCGTCCATAATATATTCAATTTATGGAGTATTTTTTTTATACGAATCTAAAACTACGAATCATAGGTCCTGAATGATATTTTAACATCTTCTTTTTAAAATGAATATGATTTGATTGAAAAATAATTTGGTATGCTCTTTGAAGTTTTAAAAAGCACTAAACCTTTTTTAATTATGAGATATTCCAACAAGCTTCCCGAAGTAAACACAGGCAGTATGGCCGACATCGCATTTTTATTATTGATTTTCTTTTTGGTTAGCACTACCATTCCTAATGAAAAAGGGATTGCCAGATCCATCCCACAACCCAGCCCTCCCGGTGCAGATTGTAACTTAAAATTAATGGAAAGAAACGTTTTACGCCTCCAATTAAATGAAAAAGGAACCCTTATGGTAAATGAAGAGGTAACTCCCTTATCTGAATTACAAGAGGTGTTAATTGCTTTTATTGATAATAATGGCGATAATAGTTGTTCTTATTGCAAAGGACAACAAAATATTAAAAGTTCTGAAAATCCTTCGGAAGCTAATATTGCGCTGAAAGTGCACACCAATACCCCTTACAGAAATTTTATTGAATTACAAGATGAACTAAGTAAGGCTTATGAGCATTTGCGTACTATGTACGCAAATGAAGTACTTAAAAAGGATGCAGATAATTTAACCGAAGAACAAATCAAAATCTTAAAAGAAGTATACCCATTTAAACTTATTGAGGAAGTTTTTTAGTTTTTATTGCTCTTGTGGCTATAAATGAAGGGAAATAATCATCCATTTTATTTTCTCCGCCCCAATTGTCTTCATACATTTCTGTAATTAAAAACCCTGCGTTTAACTGGCCTCCAATTTGGTCTGATAAACTATGCCCAAAGATCAATGCTTCTTTAGTATCCTTTAGTTTTTTCAATTCATCTTTTGGTAAAGAATGCAGGTCTGAAAAGGGTTGTTTATAGATTAGTTTCAGAGTTTTTTCTTCTATTTGTAAAGATAAAGGGTTCATTAGGCCCGTCATTAAAATCCCATTTCCTTTAAGCACACGGAAACATTCTTTCCAAACGGACTTTAAGTCGTCAACAAAAAGTACAGAACACGGATTGAATATAAGGTCGAATGAAGCATCTGAAAAAACCGAAAGATCCCTCATATCACCTTGTACGATTTTGATTCCTAAATTATTGGCATCACTTACAGCTATATCTTGGTCTAGTTGTCTTTCAGAATTGTCAAAAATAGTTACTTCAGCACCTAAAGCTGCTAATATTGGACCTTGCTGGCCGCCACCAGAGGCGAGTCCTAATATTTTCAAACCTTGAAGGGGTGGGAACCAACTTTTAGGCACCGTTTTTTTAGGCGTTAATACTACGTGCCACTCCCCTGCCTTCACTTTTTTTAAATCTACCTCAGAAACGGGAATCGTCCATTTATCCTTTTTATCGACATAGTTGTTCCAGGCTTCCCTGTTGTAAGTAATGAAATCCATATAGTTATTGGTTTATAATACTAATGTAGCAAAAAGGAAAGAATATTAATTTTCAGACCTTTAAGTTTATATAGTATTAGTTTGAGGGTTATTAATTTCAAAAATCACATTAGCTGGATTATCTTCATCGCTCCTATTATCCATTAAATGAAAACCATTATTTATTAAAAGTTTTTTTGAGGTTTGATTTTTAAAATGGGTAAAAGCTTCTATCTTTTGCAACTTTAATTGCTTAAAGCCAAAATCAATTACTTGTTTTAGCGCTTCATTCATAATTCCTTTTTTGTGGAATAACGGATTCAGGTCATACCCTATTTCGGCAGTTTTATTGTTTTCTGAAAAATTCCATAAGCATATTGTTCCAATAATTTCAGGATTGTTTTTTAAAGTGATGCCCCAAGAAATTGATTTATTATTTTTAGCCGCTTCATGAAGACCTGTTATAAATTTAATGGCGTCTGCTTTATTTTTTGTCTTTCGACTTTCGGGCCTTTCAATATATTTATTAACGGCTTTATCTGAACGTAAAAATAAAATAACATCGCTATCGGCTTGCGCGATCTGTCGTAAAAAAAGTCTTTCAGACGTTAATTCAGGAAAAGGGGTAAAATTCATTTGGATATATTTATTACTAAATTTAGATACTTAATGATCCTCGAAATCCCCTTCCAGCATAGTAAGATTCAGCACCGTTATGGTATATAAATATATGGTTAAACCGAAAATCCGCAAATAACGCTCCACCAAGTTTTCTAATTTCTGAAGGTGTTTCTATCCAACTTGATGTTTTTGTGTCGAAGTTACCAAGTTGCTGCAATTCGCGGTATTGTTCTTCATTTAAGATTTCAATCCCTATGGTTGCAGCCATATCTAGAGCATTGTTTTCTGGCTTAAATTTCTTTCTAGAATCTAAAGCTTCCCTATCGTAGCAAATACTTCTACGCCCTTTTGGTGTTTCCAAAGAACAATCATAAAAAATATATTCTTTATTCTTTTTATTATAACCAACAACATCGGGTTCTCCACCGGTTTCTTCCATTTGATAAAGAGACCAAAGTTTATGGGTATTGTCTTTTAGTTTTTTTGATATTTTGCTCCAGTCTAAGACTTTATGACGAGTCATATTTTCTTCAAACCTAACTTTTAGCACTTGGATCAGATCTTCACGTTGTTTGGATGACAGTTCGTTTTTCATGATATTTTATTATTTGAATTGGAGCTAATTATTTTCTTTCTTCTTTTTAATAAAAATCCGTGGGTAATGATTTAATTTCTCAAATTTAGTAAAAAAGGATAGTTTTTTGGAAATCATTTTTAAAAATTCAAAAAGACTCTATTTAGAACTGATTTGATATTTATTTAAAAAAAACGTCTTCTTTTGAAAACGTTTTTAAGGGCTAATTACATGTAATTTAGGATGTTAATATCTTTACTTCTTTAATTATGTAAATACAATTGTGTACTTAAAAAACCCTTTCCCCAATTAAAATTGTCGCCTGAACTTGCCCACATATTAAATTTGAACGTTGTAGGTCCACTAGAATAACCTTGTTCTAAATATCCATTAAGACTATATGTTATTGTTAATGGGGAACTATTAGCACTATTATCTACTACTTCTAAAAAACTTGCAGAAACAGATACCATGGTAATAGAATTATATTGTTGTGTAACTTGAGAGGTATACAATAAAGGAATTGAAAATTTCCTGCTTCCCGCGGGTGCTTCAATACTATTTCTTAAAAATCTTACTCCAAAATAACCATTTACTTGAGTCGTGTGAGAATTGGTTCCCATAGGAACTGAATAATTCACTACTATAGATGCTTTTGTATTGGCAGGAATAGTAACAGTATTTGTAAGTTCAAGGTCAATATTATCTATTGTAAATGAGCCTGTTGAGGTTAGAAAATATGCTATTGAAGATGTTGCCTCATCAAAATATATATCTTTTAATAATTTAGCATTTGTAATTTTAGTCACATTCCCATTAGCGTCAGAAGTAAGTATATCTCTTGAAGAATTTGTAATAGGTAAATTCCGTACTCGTAACTCGCCACTCACATCCATTTTTTTAGTAGGAGAAGGAGTTCCTACACCTGTATTTCCTGAAACACCAGAATACATATTATTGCCATTTATAATCCAATCATTATCACCTCCACCGTTCGCGGGCTGCCAAGTTGCATTTCCGCTTGCATCACTGGTCAATACTTTTCCCACTGCTTGATTCCCATCTGTATATTGGAACGATCCAACTAGATCAAGAGATGAAGACGGATTTATTTCATTTATCCCCACGTTTCCAGTAACCCCAGAATACATATTGTTCCCGTTTACAATCCAATCAAAATCACCACCGCCAGTTCCTCCAGTTGGATTTTGCCAAGAAGCATTTCCATTTGCATCACTAGTTAATACCTTTCCTACCGCTTGATTCCCATCAGTAAATTTCAAAGTTCCAGCAATATCTAAATTAGCAGTGGGGTTGTTTTGATTTACTCCCACATTTCCTGAAATACCAGAATACATATTATTTCCATTTATTGTCCAGTCATTATCATCAGATCCATTTGTTGGTTGCCAAGAAGCATTTCCATTTACATCGCTTGTCAATACTTTTCCATCTGCTTGATTACCATCAGTATATTGAAACGATCCAACTAGATCAAGGGATGAAGAAGGGCTAGATTCATTTATACCCACATTGCCTGAAACACCAGAATACATATTGTTTCCTGTTATAATCCAATCAAAATCTCCACCTCCACCACCTCCAGAAGAAGGTTGCCAAGAAGCATTTCCATTTGCATCACTGGTCAATACTTTTCCTAATGATTGATTACCATCAACTATTTTTACAGTTCCAGAAATATCTAAGGTTGCTGTAGGATATGTAGTCCCCAAACCAATGTAACCACTTTTTAAAATTGTTATTGCATTACTCCTTGAACCATTGTTGCCATTTCCTATAGAAAAAATTCGGTCATCAAAGTCAAATCCTGTTGTATTGTTTGGTGTATAATCTTCATTATAACTTCCTACTGCTATTTCTGCAAATGAAGGTGCACTAGTATAATTTCCAAGGGCTATGCTATTTTCACCTGCGGCTATTGCGCCTTGACCCATTGCGTTGCTATAATTACCATAGAAGGCACCAATTTTAAACAGTCTAAAGGAAAACCGCGCTTAATACGAATTCCCGCAGCTTCTAAAGTGCAAGTGCAAAACCTTATTATGATCGATGGCAAGAAACCGGTTTATACGTATGATATAGCGTTAAATGATAGTCTTTCGCGAAGAGCACAAATACGGCCTTCCGAAGCAGTTAAGATAAACCCACGTAAAAGCATTACCCTTTATATAACTGAAGCTTGCAGCAGTTGCGATAGTATAAGTAGTGACCTGTCAAAAAGTTATTATAAATATACTTCCCATACGTTGGCAGATGTACCTGAGATGAAAGAACAATTAAAAGCGGCTTTTGCCAATTCGATAATAATGCTAGATTCATTGAACACTCCCGTCATTAACTTGGGAGGAGTTTTACATACTGAAATTGAAACTTACGAGCAATTGTTAGAAGCTATGAAGAAGGAATAATATTATTTATTCTTATTCCTTTTATTATAGTTTTTATCGCCTTTGGTTTTCGGCTTTTTATATTTTTTTACAATCTGCCGCCTGTAGGAACCTCCTTGATTAGTTTTTTGGTTCTTTTCTTTCTTTTCATGAAAGCTAGGCCCGGGCGCGTCTTTATCGGAAATTGGATTGTTTATTTCCACAATGTCCGGTTGTTCATCAGGAGTTAGGCGGGTAGCAATTTCTATTTTGGCAGGAAGTTTTTTTAACGGAATGCTATAATTCATAAGGGCTTCAATAGCCTCTTTATCATCTTTTTCCTTTTCAGTATAAAATAAAAGTGAAGCTCCCTTTTCTTCTGCTCTACCAGTTCTTCCTATTCGGTGCATATAATTTTCAGCAAAATGAGGCGTATCAAAATTAATTACATGTGATATCTTGTCAAGATCCAATCCGCGTGACATTACATCGGTAGTTACCAAAATACGGTTCATTCCTTCATCGAATTGCTTTATGGAGCGTATTCGGTAATTCTGTGTTTTATTTGAATGTATTACGGCTGCTTCGTCACCGTATTCTTCTGTTAAAGCTTCAAACAAACGATCGGCACTCTTTTTATTCGAAACAAACACCAAGACCTTGCGATATTTTTTTTTGTCTTTTATTAAATGGGAAAGTAGGTTTGCTTTGGTATAAAAATTAGGTACAGCATACGCCTGTTGTGAGATATTTTCTAAAGGCGTTCCGCTAACCGCTACTGATATTTTTGTAGGAGCTATAAAAAAGTCGTTAATAAGCAATTCTATTTCTTCGGTCATCGTGGCTGAAAACATAATATTTTGCCTTCTTTCCGGTAACAGTTCAAAAATGTTAGTAAGCTGAAACCTAAAACCTAGGTCTAACATAACATCTACTTCATCAATCACCAATTTTTTTACGGCCTTTAGCTGAAGTGACCTGCTAAGTACAAGGTCGTATAAACGTCCTGGGGTAGCCACAATAACATCGGCACCTTGGGCAACAGCTTGTTTTTGCACATTAATATTGGTGCCGCCATATACTCCCACTACACGCACCGAGCTGTATTTGGCAAAGCTTTCAATATTTTCGGCCACTTGTATTACCAGTTCCCTTGTAGGAACTAAAATCAATACCCTAGGATTTATTTGTTTTGAAAACTTGAGATCTTGTATAATAGGAAGCATATACGCAAAGGTCTTTCCAGTACCAGTTTGGGCAATCCCTACCACATCGGCTCCCGACATAATTACCGAAAAAGCCTGTGCCTGAATTGGCGTAGGTTTGGTAAATCCCAGATCGTCTATTGCAAACTGTAATTGCTTTGAAATATTAAACTCCGTAAAAGAATCCATGAACTGCTTTTTTTTGCAAAGGTACAGTTATCAATCGGATTAAAACAGTTACATCATTTGGGAGAAATATATTATTTCCTGGTTTTCAGTAAATACGGAATTGAAATACTTTTAAAGTTAGTCCATCTCGTGCTCTTCAATATCTTTCCGCAAGTCAAGTTTACGTAATTTTGGAAGCAAAGCGCCTGTACCTAATACAGTAATTAAAGTCATCGTGCCCCCAAAAACAACAGCGGTTACCGTGCCCATTAGTTTTGCTGTAAGGCCACTTTCAAAAGCTCCCAATTCATTAGAAGAACCAACAAACATAGAGTTTACTGAAGCCACTCTTCCTCTCATATGGTCGGGAGTTCGTAATTGTAATATGGTTTGTCTAATGATCATAGAGATTCCGTCGGTTACCCCACTTAAGAAAAGGGCAATAACTGAAATCCAGAACCATGTGGAAAGTCCAAAAACAATAATACAAATACCAAAACCGAAGATAGCTGCCAGCAGCTTCATCCCAGCATTTTTATTAAGCGGGAAATAAGCAGACGTAAACATAATAAGTAAAGCTCCTACTGCAGGTGCTGCCCTTAAAATACCAAAGCCTTGTGAACCTACATGTAAAATGTCCTGTGCAAATATGGGCAGTAATGCCACTGCTCCTCCAAATAATACCGCGATCATATCTAATGTAATGGCTCCAAGAATTACTTTGGTACTAAACACAAACTTTATTCCTTCCTTTAAACTTTTAAATATAGGCTCGCCTATCTTGGGATTCATGATAGGTTTTTTGGGTATTCGGAATAAGATAAACAAAGCAAAAAGTGCAAATCCAAAAACAAGACACATAGACCAGTGTACACCAATCCAATGGATACTGAAACCCCCTACAGCTGGTCCTAATACAGCTCCCATTTGCCATACAGAACTACTCCAGGTAGCCGCATTGGGATATATTTTTTTAGGGACAATGAGAGCAAAAAGAGAAAATACAGTAGGCCCTAAAAAAGAGCGAACAATTCCTCCAAGAAATACCAGAAAATAGATACCGTACAAAACGATATTCTGAGAAATATCGCCAATAATACGGGGCCAAGTTAACAAGAACAATCCCAAGCTGATGACAGAGAAGCCTAAAATACATTTAATAAGCAAGGATTTTTTTTCCTTTTGATCCACTATATGGCCTGCGAACAGAGCCATGGAAACCGCAGGGATTACTTCCATCAAGCCAATGATCCCAAGGGAAAGTGGGTTTTTAGTAATGCTGTATACTTCCCATTCAATTACTATGAATTGCATAGACCAAGCAAATACAATAGCAAAGCGCATTAATAAAAATATATTGAACTCCTTAAATCGGAGTGCAGCATACGGATCATTCTTTTTCATTGAAAATTTTTACAAACCTGTAATTAATTATTTTTCCTGCTGTTATTTGAAACATCAGCGTCCAAGAATATTTTTAAACATTATAAGATTTTTTAAAGTAGAACATCAAAGTTACATTATTCCTTATAAAAAATTCAATTAGAGATTTTATAAATTCTTACATTATACTATAAGTTTGTTTACTTTTAAGTAGCTTTATTAATTAGATAGCTATAAAATTGCTAGTTTCTGAAAAAAAATTAATGAAAAAGAAATTAAATGAATTGGCAGCTACTGCCATTTGTGGAAATGATATAAGTTCTTCCTGTCTATATGTTTCTGCCTTAGCAATTGTATACGCCGGTCAATATGCCTGGATCTCTTTATTAATGGTTTCCTTAATCCTTTTTCTTTTCAGAAAAATATACGGAGAAGTTGTTGGGGCGATTCCTTTAAATGGTGGGGCTTATAATGCATTATTGAATACCACTAAAAAATCTACAGCCTCATTTGCAGCTTCATTAACAGTATTATCCTATATGGCAACGGCAGTTATTTCCGCGAGCGAAGCTATAAAATATGCACACAGTCTATAGGGTTTTATTCCTATTCTTTATACAACAGTCTGCCTGTTATTGGTCTTTATGTTGTTGGTTATTTTGGGTATATCGGAATCATCTAAAGTAGCCATTGGAATATTTATTTTTCATTTAACTTCCCTTGTAATATTATGCGGAAGCAGTTTTTATTATTTATTTACAAATGGGTTTGAAGTATTAATTTTAAACTTTAAAAATCCTATAGAAGGAAATATAACTACAGCCTTGTTTTTTGGTTTTGCGGCTGCAATGCTGGGGATTAGCGGATTTGAAAGCTCGGCCAATTATGTGGAAGAACAAAAAACCGGGGTCTTTCCAAAAACACTCCGTAATATGTGGATTTTAGTTACAGTTTTTAATCCCCTACTCGCATTTTTGGCTCTTACCATTATTCCTATCTCAGAGATTGACCTTCACGAAGAGACCCTCTTATCATTTATGGGAAACGAAGCTGCTGGAAACTGGCTTTTTTATTTGATATCTATAGATGCCGTTTTAGTGCTTAGTGGTGCTGTACTGACATCTTTTGTAGGTGTAGGCGGACTTGTAGAGCGTATGGCGTTGGATAGAATTCTACCTCATTTTTTACTTAAAAAGAATAAACGGAACAGCTCGTATATGATTTTTCTTACATTTTTTATTTTATGTTGTTCTATATTATTTATTACTCGCGGAGACTTAGAAGCATTGGCTGGGGTTTACACCATTGCTTTTTTAATTGTTATGATCTTATTTGGTATTGGTAATCTTTTGCTTAAAATAAACCGGGCTAAACTTCCAAGACCAGAAAGAGTGGGCTGGTTCGCTTTATTTTTAGCTATTGCTGGGGTTTTAACAGCATTAATTGGAAATGTGCTCCTTAATCCCCCATTCCTTCTTATATTTTTAGAATATCTAATCCCAACTATACTAGTCGTAGGGTTTATGCTATATAGAATCCCTCTTTTTAAAGGGGTACTTCGGTTCCTTGATTATTTAACACCTGATAAACGAAAAGGGTTTAAAAAAATAAATGGGTTGATTAAAAAGGAAATCCGTAGAATACAATCACAAAAATTTGTGTTTTTTACAAACCATGATGATGTATCTATTTTAAATAAAGTGTTATTGTATATCACTAAAAATGAGAATACACGTAACTTAAAGATCGTGGCTGTAATTGATGAAGGAGAAAAACTCGCCCCTAATCTTGAAAAAGACATTGAAGTTTTGGATCGTGTTTATCCCGAAATCGTCATTGAATTTGTAAAAGAGAAAGGCCAGTTTAGACCAGAAAAAATAAAAGAACTTTCAAAAAGGTGGAATATTCCAATCAATTTTATGTTCGTAGGTTCCCCTAGCAAAGATAGCCATCATTCTTTGGAGGAAATGGGTGATGTTAGATTAATAATTTAATTCAGAAATAAAACAGCTTTTTTTATTATTATGAAAAAGCCTTCTTTGTCTTTTTTTCATAATCAGTATACCCTTTTTTGCCTGTAGTATAGAACGTATCTTTGTCCCATTTAGATAAGGGAATATTTTCTGCATAACGCTCCACCAAATCAGGATTTGATATAAAGGGTTTTCCGAAAGCAACCAAATCTGCTTCTCCCCTTTCAATCACTGCATTCCCTTTATCCTGATCAAATTCATTATTTATCATTAGCGTGCCTTTATAAATAGGCCGATAATGCTTTGCAATTTCAGTAACAGCAAAAGGAACCTCTGAAACATCTGTAAAGGGTTCTGAAAGGTGTAAATATGCCAAATTGTAGTTATTCAACCTATCAACGATATAATCGAAAGTAGGAATTGTTTCTTTATCTAAAGTCATTCCGAAGGAGCCATGTAACGACGGATTTAAACGCAATCCTATTCTATTTTCAGGCATTTGTTTTTTAATAGCATCAATTACTTCAAAAAGAAAACGTGCCCTGTTTTCAATATTCCCACCATATTTATCGGTGCGCGTATTAGATGTAGCATTAAAAAATTGATGAAATAAATATCCGTTGGAAGAATGAATTTCAACACCATCAAAACCTGCTTTCATTGCGTTTTTGGCAGCATTTGCAAAGTCTTTTACAGTTTTTTCTATTTCTGCTAAAGTCATTGCCTTAGGCGAAACGGTATCTTTAAAACCATTTGGAGTAAATGATTTTGCGTTCGGATTTATTGCTGAAGGTGCCAAAGGCAAATTTCCTTCGTGGAAATCGGGATGCGACATTCTACCTACATGCCATAATTGAATAAAAATTTGTCCTCCGGCTTTATGAACCTTTTTGGTAACTTTTTTCCATCCTTTAACTTGCTCCTCAGTATAAATTCCTGGGGTATTAATATACCCTACAGCTTCCGAAGAAACCTGAGAGCCCTCTGTAATTATAAGTCCGGCAGAAGCGCGTTGTTTATAATAAACACCCTGCAATTTTTTAGTGGGTTTATTTTCTGAATTATCGGCCCTACTCCTTGTCATTGGTGCCATTACAATCCTGTTGGGCAATTCGAAGTCTCCTAAATTATAGGATTGTAAGAGTGGTTGATTTTTAGACATTTAAAATTATTTGGAAGAAAGAATCTCAATTTTTTTAATGCTGGGCTCCTCAGATAACAATTCATCTGCTTTACCCATGAGTGCTTTTGCAATTTCACTGCTTAAATGTGCTTCACGGCCTTCTTCATTTTCAAAAGTGTCGAAAATTCCGAAAGTATTAGAATCTTGTTTAAAACTATACCAAGTTATTGTTTTGCTTTCATGTCTTGCAAGATCAATAGCCCCTTTAATAAAGTTTTCAACTTCCTGTTCTTTTCCGGGCTTTGCTTTTAACGTAGCCAATAATCCTAGATTTTTCATAGAAATGATTTTTTAATCCATTCAAATATAGAACTTCGAAAACTTAATATTCTGAAACAAATAAGAATATCTTGTTAAATCTTGTTAAGGTAAAAAAGAAAGAAGTTGGATTAATCTTCTGGAGGGAAACCGTGAATTTCTTCAAAAACAGTGTCGAAATTTTCTCGTAAATAACTGCGCAATTTTAAGCGGTAATCATCTTTCATCCAAGAAATAAAGTTATGGGTACTTTTACTGATACATTTTGCATAACGGTCAATCCTGAAGTCTATATCGTCACCCAGCATTTTGGCAAGTCCCAAGGCGTCATAAACGTCTTCACTGTTTTCAATACAAATTTTCGCATGCTGTTCAATAGATTTTTCTAAAATTACTTTTGAAGACTCGCCACTTCGTACAGAATTTATATATGCATTTTTTATATCAAAATAAACTTCTTTTGATTTTAAAAATTCCTCCCGTAATTCTTCGGGCATTTCATATTTGAAATTACTTTCGAGCTCTTCATCATCAAGAATAGTATCAAGATAATAATTGGGAGATCTAAAAATTCGTTGCCAATCAAGATCAGAACCCCAAGGGCCAAAACGGTAAAAGTTATTTCCAAGATCTATAACATTGAAAGTGGATTTGTTTTTCAGTATCCGCGAGCCACGCCCTATCATTTGATAATACAGAGTCAATGACTTGGTAGCCCTATTCAAAATAATAGATTCTACCGTAGGTTCATCAAAACCTGTAGTTAAAATACTTACTGAAGTTAAAACAGCATCGGGTGTTTCTTTAAACCATCTTAATATTTGTCTTCTTTCTCTTTTATTAGCTGTATTGTCAAGGTGCGCAATTGGATATCCTACTCTTTTAAAAGCATCATACACATGTAATGATGTATTTATTCCATTATTAAATATAAGTGTTTTCTTACCCTTTGAGCGTTCTTCATAGGCTTGCAGCAATTTGTCAAGCATATCTCCTGTAGTATACAGGTCTTCTGAAGATTTTACTGTATAATCGCCATTGGCTCCTACTTCCAAAGCAGTTAAGCCTACATTGTATGAATATGTTTCTGCACGGGAAAGGAATTCGTTTTCAATTAAAGATTCTATGGATTCTCCAACAATTAGCTCGTTGTAATTATCCTTCATAGGAAGTTTAATATTTGAGCTCAATGGTGTTGCAGTAACTCCTAAAATAAAAGACTTTTCAAAAAACTTAAAAAGTTTGGTAAAAGAGTTATAATGGGCTTCATCAATAATAACCAGACCAATATCGGATATATCAAGCTTGTCTTCGTGCAGCCTGTTGTTCAAGGTTTCTACCATAGCCACAAAACAACTATACTCATTCTGGTCTTCTAGGTTTGCCTTGCTATTGATTACTTTATTTACAACTCCAAATTCAGTAAGCATTCCCGAAGTTTGCTTACATAGTTCAATACGGTGTGTAAGTACAAGTACTCTTTTTTTATGATGTTTAAGGTACTGTCGCACCATTTCAGAAAAGATCACTGTTTTCCCACCCCCTGTAGGCAATTGGTAAAGTAAGTGGTAATCATCGGGCGCTTCTTCAAAACAGGTGAAAATCTTATCGATCGCACCTTTTTGATAGCTGTAGAGATTTTTACCGGTAGTTTTTTCTTCTAAAGTAGTCGCTGTATCTTTTACTTTCATACAAATATTATAGCTGTGCAAAGTTAGGTGCATTTATAGGCTTTTGCACCATGTTTATTAAAAAAATATATAGGGCTAGTTAAGGGTTGACAAATCATTTTTAAAGAGGTCTTTTGAGACTTGATCCTCTTTTACATAATATGGAAAATTGCAAGTGCAAACAAATAAAATCTTACAAAGCGCAATAACCCAAACAATAAATAGTTTTTAAATTTATAGTTTATAGTACCTGCTGCAATACTTGTCATTGCAAAAGGAATAGGTAATATAGCTCCTACAATTATTAAGAAACCACCCCACTTACGAATTTGTATAAGTTGTTTTTTCATTTTTACTTCACAGTAATTATAAACAACTGGAGTATGAAGAATAGTCCTTCCAATAAAAAATGAAACAATTCCGCCACAATATGATAACAATGCCAATAATGACAAATAACCCATCGGTGATGTAGTTTCTGTACACCAAGCAATAAATATTTCAGGAGGAATTAATCCTAAAAGGGATTCAGAAGCGAAAAAGATCAATAAAATTTTATAAGGAGAATATGTATGTGTTACCGTTACAAAGAATTCACTAAAATCTATGACAAACCTATCTAATACAACAATGCTTAAAATAAACAACACTATTGGTAGTATTGCTTTTTTTAAACTAATTCCAACAAAAGAATAAAATCCTGTGTATTTATAATATTGATGAAGTAATCTTAACTTTTTAGAAAGGGTTTTCTTTTCTGTACTCATTTTAAAATTAAAGGTTATGCATTTATAAGGAATTTTTAAGTCTATAACGATTTTAAGGCCGCAAAGATAGTACTGTTTAAACAAAAAATATGCCAACAGTTTAATAAAATAACACGAACTCTTTAAAAGATAAATTATTAGAAGTTAATTATTTTGAAACAGCTACTTTCCAAATAATTCCACTTGAATCATCATTTACCAATAATGAGCCATCCGGTGAGGTGGTGACACATACAGGGCGTCCATAAACAGTACCTTCATCTTCATTGGCTATAAAACCGCTAAGGAAATCGGTAGGCGGTTGTGGTTTCCCATTTTCAAAAGGGATAAATACAACTTTATACCCCGAAAAGGGATCCCGGTTCCAAGAACCATGTTGTCCTACAAAGGCTCCATTTTTATACGCAGCAGGAAATTGATCTGTTGTATAGAAGGTAAATCCTAAAGAGGCTGTATGATTACCTAATGGCACATCAGGAACAATTGCTTTGTTTACCATTTCCTGATGAGGGTCATCCTGCCATCTTGGGTCTTTAATTTGTCCGAAATAGCTAAAAGGCCACCCATACCATCCTCCTTTTTTTACACTGGTGGCATAATCTGGAACAAGATTATTACCTAATTTATCACGCTCATTTACAGCCGTCCAAAGTTCACCAGTTACAGGGTTCCAATCCATTCCTACCGGGTTTCGCAAACCACTCGCGTAAATAATTTCACCAGTTCCATCTGGGTTTACTTCAAGAATGTTTGCGCGACGTTCTTCCTTTTCCATCCCCTGTTCCCCCACATTACTTGCAGATCCTACAGAAATATATATTTTTGAACCCTCTTGGTTTGCAATTATATTTCGTGTCCAGTGATGGTTATATCCACTTGCAGATAGAGAAACTATTTTCTCTCCTTCTGTCTTAAGTTTTGTGATTCCTTCTGTATATGGATATCTGTACAATCCATCCGTATTGGCAACGTAGAAATAATTATTCAATACAAGCATTCCAAAAGGTTGATTTAAATTTTCAAGAAACACATGCCTTTCATCAATTTCACCATCGCCATTATTATCTCGAAGTAAAGTAATTCTATTGGCGCTGTTGCGCGAATTAGACTCAACTACAAAAATATCATTGTTTGGCGCGACATAGGTCCATCTAGGATTCTTAAAACCATCTGCAAAACGAGTCACTACAAAACCTTCTGGAGCTTTGGGTGTTATTCCCTGCGGCCACTCTATAACTTTACTGGAGTTGTTTACTGATTCCGAAGCAAAAGGGGCTTCTAATACTAAAGTACCAATTGCAGTATTTACTGTAGTACTTCCGCTATTGGATATATTTTCTTTTTCCTGCTCACTTACTTTTTGTTTACAACTAGCACTTATACTAATAATAAATGCAAGTAAAAATATCTTTTTCATGGGTATTATTTTCCATTAAAAGTAAAGGATATTTTCTCTTAACTAAAAGATTATAGCAGGATTAGCAATACTTTAACAAGTTTTTTCTTACGTTAAAAATTATCCAATTCAAACAAGAAAAATATATTTTGATTAGTTTTTTTTAGGGGAAGGATTTTCAGGTTTCTTTATTTTTGGTGGCATTGGCCCACGAAGGTGTATGACCAAACCATTTAAGAAATTCCGAAGAAATTGATCACCACACTCCATATATTTGGGATGATCTTCATTTCTGAAAATAGCTCCCAATTCACTTTTTGAAACTTTAAAATCTACCAGAGCGCAAATATTTACAATATCTTCAGAACGTAACTTGTGTGCAACGCGCAACTTTTTCATTATATCATTATTGGTAAGTGCCATAATTATATCATTGTTTCATTAAATTTAATATCCAGTTCTTTTTCAATTTCATGGATTCTCTGTATTTCTGAAGGAAGCACCAAGGCCAATGAAACACCAGTTTTACCTGCCCTTGCCGTTCTACCACTTCTGTGGGTGTAATACTCCAATTGTTCGGGCAATTGATGATGAATTACAAAAGCTAAGTTGGTTACATCTATCCCACGTGCAGAAACATCTGTAGAAATTAAAACCCTTAGACTTTCATTTTTAAAGGCACGCATTACTTTGTCGCGTTCCTTCTGTTGCATATCGCCTTCCAGCGCTCCTACTGAAAACCCTGCGGCTTCTAGTTCGGAAGTTAAATTTTGTGTCCCGGCTTTGGTCCTGCAAAAAATAATCCCCCTTTCCCCTTCTCTTCTGTCTAAAAAACGTTTTAACAAACCTACTTTTTCTTTTATGGAAGTCTTTACAAACTGATGGGTGATATTTGCATTTACCAAAGCATTTTTATTTACTTCCACCCGCATTGCATCAGCTGCCATATATGTTTTTATGATCTTTTGAATTTCTTTAGGCATAGTAGCCGAAAACAACCACGTATTTCGAGAACCACTGGTTTGCTTTAGGATTTTATTGAGTTCATCTTTAAAACCCATACTAAGCATTTCATCTGCTTCATCCAAAATTAAGGTCTTGATGTTTCGTATATCTACATCTTTTCTGTCCATAAGATCGATAAGCCTTCCCGGTGTTGCAACAATAATATGCGTAGTTCGGTTTAGATTTTTAATTTGCTTGTCTATCTTTTCGCCGCCATACACACCTTCAGCAAATATTTTCTTCTCTGAATACTTTGTAAACCTGAATAATTGCTTTTGAATTTGTTGAACCAATTCTCGCGTTGGCGCTAAAATTAGTGCTTGTACTTTATTATTGTCAGGATCGATTTGATGCAAAAGTGGCAAACCATACGCAGCTGTTTTTCCCGTACCAGTTTGTGCTAGTCCTATAAAGTCGGTTTTTAACTGTAATAATGCAGGAATTGTTTTTTCCTGAATATCGGTAGGAGTTTTAATCCCCAATTCTTTCAGGGCTTTTATATAATCTTTTGTGATTCCTAATTGTGAAAATGTGGCCATCTGTAAATTTTATCGCACAAAGATACGTTTATTTATGAGGGGTAAGGCTACCTTATCTTTTCGCTGTATTTTTACTGATATATTTTTTCAACCATAACAATGGAAATAGAAAACCATCATCATTATAAAGTTTATAAGCCTTACGGATTTATAAGTCAGTTTATAACAAATGATTCAAAAGCAAAAAATAAGAAATTTTTAGGCGAGCTCTATGATTTCCCAGAAGGTATTATGGCGATAGGACGCTTGGATGAAAAATCGGAAGGTTTATTATTACTTACCACCAACGGGAAATTGAGCTATCTCATTAACAGTAGAAAAGTAGAAAAAGAATATTACGCACAGCTAGACGGAGAAATATCTACTGAAGCTATTAATCAATTACAGCAAGGAGTTGATATAGGATTAAACGGAAAAACATATAGTACCAAACCTTGCATTGTTTCAAAAATAGACAAGCCAAATTTTCCTGAAAGAGGAAAAAAAATAAGAGATGAAAGGCATGGTCCTACTTCCTGGGTTTCCATTACAATTAAGGAAGGTAAATTTAGACAAGTTCGCAAAATAACTGCTGTTGTTGGGTTTCCTACTTTGCGTTTGGTTCGTGTTCGCGTAGGGGAAATATATTTGTTAGCTATGGTGCCGGGAGAAGTTGTACCCATAAAAGACTTTAAAGTATAGATTTTTTGCTAAAAATAAAATTAAAAACTTTTTTGCTATCTTTAAAGTTAAGAATGAATTAGTATTTTAAAATTATAGATATGGGCCAAAAAGACAACTCTCACGAAAAAAATTACAATCCTAATGTTACAAATAGGGATTTGGATACTTTAAGAAAGAATAAAAAAAATATTCATACAGATGGTGGTGATGATCAGCAACTAAGAGACAGAGAAGAAAGAGTAGATTTTAGAGTAGAAGAATTAGATGTTCCTGGCAGAAATAAAGCACAAAAAGAAAACGGGAATAAATTAAACGATGAAGAAAACAAGCTTCATAGTCGAGGAAGAGATGACAATGACAACCTTGAACAGGATAGGATTATATAAACCAACCTAAATAATCAACTTACTCTTTTACTATTATAATAGTGGCTTTATAACCGGTAAGAAGGTTCCATTTATTTGCTGAAATAAGATTTCCTTTATCGTCATAAACGTGTAATTGGGCTGTATTCGGACCCGAAGAGCCTTGGTTTAAAGCTTGGAAATCAACACGATTAAAACCGCTTTTTAAAGGAAGGTTAAATCCGTGAAAAACACCATCTAAATATACGCGGTCTTCCACTACATCGCCATTTACAAAAACTCGTATTAAGTCTCCGTCTACATATTCATGGTCACGATACTCAACATTCACAAATTTTGAACTGGTCTTTACATCACCTAAATATTGATCTTCACCAAACTGTTTATCTGCCTCCTTATCTTTTGTAAAATATTTTGGGGTTTTATTGGTTGAATAATCCATCAAACCATCGTCTTGTGTCATATCAAAACCTTTATCTTCTTTTCCTAAGGAAGAATTACTAGAAGATGAATTGCTATTGGTCATGCTAGGTTTTTTAATAGCGGGCATTTCAAATCCTGTGGGAGAATCTACATTGGTTTCAATAGCATCAAATTTTACTGAAGAATTATTTTTATCAATTTGTGAAAACCCTTGGGAAAGGCCAAAACTGAAAAATAAAATAGAAAGAAGGTATTTTTTCATAAACACAAAATTACTAAAAGAATGAAATCAATAATTGAACCAAAAATAATTTTTATTTTTTTCTTCTTTTCTTTCTTGCAATAAAATATAAAACAATAAATACCAATGGTAAAATAACATATATGATAATATCAGCAGAGTTGTTGAAATCTATGGGAGAATTATTATCAGGATGAGGTACTTCTTTTGGAATTTGTGCGTTAAGGTTCTGCACACATAGAAAAAGAAAGAATAAGTATGTAAAATTAGGTGTAATTTTCATTATAAATTTTAGTTTCAAAGTACTTAATTTCTTTCATTTTGAAAGAAAGTTTAACAAATAGTGTTAAGTATTTGGATTTCTAATATTTAAAGGTTATTATGCCGTGTTAAAAAAATTAAAATTACAAAAAAAATATATGAGACAGCTGAAGATTACGAAGCAAGTTACAAATAGGGAAACAAAATCCCTTAACAGCTATTTACAAGATGTCAGTAAAATTGACATGATCACAGCTGAGGAAGAGGTTGAGTTGGCACAACGTATTCGTGAAGGAGATCAATTAGCACTTGAAAAATTAACAAAATCGAATCTTCGATTTGTTATTTCAGTAGCAAAGCAATATCAAAATCAAGGATTAAGTTTGTCTGATTTGATTAATGAAGGTAATGTAGGGTTAGTAAAAGCGGCGAAACGCTTTGATGAAACCCGAGGGTTTAAATTTATTTCATATGCAGTTTGGTGGATTCGTCAATCTATCTTACAAGCTATTGCTGAACAAGCACGTGTTGTACGTTTACCTCTTAACAAAATTGGGGATATCAGTAAAATTAAAAAAGCTTCTATTCATCTCGAACAAGTGCACCAAAGACAGCCTACAGCTGAAGAAATTGCAAAAGAACTCGATATTTCAGTACGAAAAGTTGAAAGTTCATTGAAAAATTCAAATAAAAGTTTGTCCATGGATGCTCCTTTTCAAGAAGGCGAAAATGACAATAATTTATATGATGTAATCAGTTCTGGTGAAAGCCCAAATCCCGATAAAAACCTAATTCATGAATCTCTTAAGCTTGAAATAAACCGAGCTTTGGAAACTTTATCAACTCGGGAAGCCGATGTGGTAAAATTGAATTTTGGTCTTAGTGGGCAACCCGCTATGACGCTTCAGGAAATTGGAGATACTTTTGACCTAAGCCGTGAACGTGTTCGTCAAATACGTGAAAAAGCAATAAGAAGGTTACGACATACTTCTAAAAGCCATATCCTTAAAAATTTCTTGGGATAAAACTATTTTAATATTATTATAAATTAAAGGAACTCTTAAATATTTAAGAGTTCCTTATTTTTTTGGTATTGTTTCTACTGTTATCTTTATACCAACAACATTTCTATGACAGTAGATATAATACTTGTTTTTTCGATATTATTTATCACAATAATCTTATTTGCTTTCGAAATTTTTCCGGTCGATAAGATTGCTATATTTATAATTGTATCGCTGGCTTTATTAGGATTGGTAAAACCTGAAGAAGCCATTGCTGGATTTTCAAATACGGCTACAATTACCGTATTATCCCTAATGATTATTGCAATTGGCCTTGAAGACACAGGTGTTATCGCTACTTTATCTGGTTTTTTAAAAAAACTACATTTTTTACCTTTGCTTCTACTTTTACCTGTGTTAATGCTAATAACTGCAGGTATTTCAGCGTTTATTAGTACCACTGCCGTGGTGATTATTTTTATAAAAATAATTGCCGAAGTTTCAAAACGATTTAATATTTCCCAATCAAAATTGTTATTGCCTATTTCCTTTGCGGGAATTTTAGGCGGAAGTTGCACCCTAATGGGAACTTCCACCAACCTTATTATAAATTCGGTCGCTAAGGATCTCGGTGCCGAGCGGTTTACCTTTTTTGAATTCTCTTTATTTGGATGTGTTTTTTTAGTGGTTGGAATTATTGTAGTCACCATTGCTTCGCGTTGGCTTCCAAAAGAAACCATAAAATCTATTGAAGATGAATACGGCTTGAGGAATTTTGTTACAACCGTTCTTATTGAAGAAAACTCCAAACTTATAAATAAAAAAATTGAAGACACTTTTTTATTTGAAAACCCAGAGGTTTCATTACTAAAACTAACACGAAATATTCAAATAACAAATGCTCCGGGAAAATACATCACTTTAAAGGAAGGCGATAAATTATTATTAATGTGTGACATTGATAGTCTTTCAAAAATGAAGGAAACGGAAGGATTAAGTATTTATAAAAAATCAACTATTGAAAATGATAAAAATAAAGAAAGTGATTCAGTAGAAAAAATACCAGAAAAAGAAATTCTTGACGTAACATTAGTAGAGTTACTTATACTTCAAGGTTCCACATTAATTGGAAAAAGCCTTAAACAAATTGGGATGAATTCTATTCAAAATGCTACCCCTATTGCCATAAAAAAGAGAATTAACATAAGAAACACCAAAGAAAGGCTTATTAGAAAGAATATAGAAAAAATAACGTTAAAACCCGGTGACCGACTATTGGTTGAAGTTCCTAAAAGCGATTTTAGCAATTTATATCAAATAGAAAATGTAGCTGTTTTAAAAGAACACGAAAGCAAACAAGCAACCAATACATTTAAAAGAACAAGCGCATTTATTATTTTAATAATGGTAATTGGTTTAGCAGCAAGTGGTGTTTTATCAATACTACTTAGTTCCCTTACAGGTGTAGGTTTGTTATTATTAACCAAATGCTTAACTTTAAACGATGTGTATCATAGGGTAAACTGGCAGGTTATTTTTCTACTTGCCGGAATGATTCCTTTAGGAATTGCGATGAATAATACGGGGGCAGACACCTTAATTTCTGATTATTTATTGTCTGTCTTAAACGGGCAATCAAAAACTGTAATCATTGGTGTTATTTTTTTAATAACAATGCTCATGAGTGGTGTTGTTAGTAATAATGCTACCGCAATTATCATGACGCCAATTGCCATTGCAGTTGCAGTGGGGTTAGACCTTTCAATGAAACCGTTTATTCTTTCGGTATTATTTGGAGCCAATTTTAGTTTTTTTACTCCTATGGGGTATCAAACAAATACATTAATATATGGTATGGGTTTTTATAAATTCAAACACTTTTTAATCATTGGAGGAATATTGTCTTTGACCCTATGGATATTGGGAACTTTCATGTTATCCTCATTACTTTAAAAATTTAATTATTATGCAAGAAAAATTTTCAGTTAACGATGCAGTATCAGGTTTATGGGACAAATTGGATGGATGGTTAGATGCCATTATATTAAAACTTCCTAATTTTATTGTCGCCATTATTGTAATGGTCATATTTTATTTTATTGCGAGAGGAATAAGTAAATTTTCAAAAAAAATACTTTTCAAAAAAATAGGACAAGAATCTATTCGTGACATGTTAGCACGTATTCTTTTTGCTATTGTTTTTATAATCGGTTTCTTTATTGCACTCGGCGTTTTAGAACTTGACAAACTACTTACCTCTGTATTGGCTGGTGCCGGTGTTGTTGGACTTGCAATTGGATTGGCGTTGCAAGGAACCTTGAGTAATACCTTCTCTGGATTAATGCTTTCTTTTTTACCTAAAATTAGGATTGGTGATTTTATTGAAACTGAAGGTAAAGAAGGATATGTAACCGAAATAAATTTAAGAAACATCACTATTCGCCAAACCGATAATGAATATGTAATCATCCCCAATTCTATTTTTATAGAAAATCCTTTTACCAACTATTCTTGGAGCAACAGATCGCGTGTAGATGTAGCCTGTGGTGTAGGTTACGAAAGTGATTTACAGAAAGTAGAAGATATAGTGGTGAAAATAATAGGAGAGAACTTTGAACAAAAACAAAATGAAGGTGTTGAGTTTTTCTATACTGAATTTGGAGATAGTTCCATAAACTTTGTTACCCGATTTTGGATTGAAAGCACGAAACCAAAACCTAAACTAGCGGCACAACATAAAGCCATTAAGCTTATTAAAGCTAATTTCAATGAGGCCAACATCAATATCCCTTTCCCAATTCGAACGTTAGATTTTGGAAAGAATAAATTACAAATGGCTTCTAAAGAAGATAATTAAATCAATTAATTTTAATTTATGAAAAACATACTCCGTTTTATATTGGCAGGCTGGGGCGCAAAAAAGCTAGGCGGCAAATGTGGTTGTATTGGTATTATTGTGGTATTTATAATACTATGGATTATACTAGGTTATTTTGGTTTGAAATAAATAGGCATCCTTTTTTATGAGACTTTAACGTGGTTGTTTCATAATACCCCTTATTTAACAAAACAATAGTAACCGTTAACGAATATTTTGGTGGTTCAACGGGTTATTAAACCCATAAACCACAAACAAAAATTTGTTATGAAAAAAAGCATTGCACTAACCCTTTTATCGGGAGTATTTTTATTTACTTCTTGTGTATCGAAAAAAAAGTATGTAGAACTTGAAAATCAGTATAACGATACTCGTTCCACTTTAACCAAAACACAACTTGAAAAAGAAGAAATTGAAACTAAGTATGCTAAAATTGAAGACCGTGTTGCTAGTTACAACAACAAGATCAAATCTTTAACAGCATCAAATGACCAACGTTTACAGCAATTTGAAAATGTTGTAATCTCAAAAGAGGATAAGAATAAAATGAAGAAGGCACTTGCCAATGTAGATCAAAATCAACTGGCACAAGCAAGAACTTTGGAAGATTCCATGAATTTAATCATTTCTTATAATCTGAAGAAAAACCTTGACAGTAATTTAATTGCACAAGGAGAAGAAGATGATATTACAATAGATATTGATGAAACAGTTGTAATGATTACTATTTCAGATAAACTCTTATTTAATTCCGGAAGCTACAGGGTGAACCCTAAAGCAAACAATCTTTTAGAAAGACTTGCTACAGTTATAAACAGCGAACCTGCCTTAGAAGTAATGGTTGAAGGTCATACGGACTCTCAAACGGTGAAAGATGGTTCTTATATTAAAGATAATTGGGATTTAAGTGTAGAACGCTCAACTGCGGTTATACGGAAATTACAAGATGATTATGGTGTGGCTCCTGAAAAATTAATTGCAGCCGGCAGAAGTAGTTTTCATCCGTTAACTGAAAATGACACTAAAGAAGGAAGAACAACAAACAGAAGAACACGTATTGTTATATTACCCAATTTAGATAAATTCTTGGCCTTGCTTTCAGCCAATTAAAAAAGAAATTAATAAACTGTAAAAGAGTGACTTATTAATAAGTCACTCTTTTATTTTTGAGAGGGTAATAGTATTTTTTTGTTTAAAATGTTAAAGTAATCTTAAAATAGTTTATTTTTACCATGCTAAGCAATGAAACATGGAAACAAAATTCAATACAGATTTTTACGAATTGTTATTATATGATAATTATGGCGTGTTATGCATTAAAGAAAATACTTTCCTAGATTTTTCTAAAGCTAAATTCATAAGATCTCATTGTAAAAATCACTTTAAGAACAGAGAATATGTACTTATTCATGATCGAAAATTTAAACATGAAATAGATCTCGAATTATTTAGAAAAGGTGTTTCTCCTTACCTTAAAGGTATGGCTATAGTTTCTTCTGATGATAATGAAAAAGAAAGAGCGATTACCGAACAAACCCTTTTTGACAGAAGTTATGCTTTTTTCAATAATATGAATGATGCTAAAAGTTGGGCCGAATCTTTTTTCGTTAATATAAATAATCCTTCAAGTATCTAAACCTAAAGGATTATTTTAAAAAATTACTTTTATAACTTATTTGCTCGGAGGCATTGTTGGCCTAACCTCTATTTTACTCGGCAGAGTACGTGGGTGCATTTTCAATAGGTCAACTACTAATTTTCCTATATCTTCTTTTTGTATTTTCCAAGCATCATTTTCATTTGGAGTATGATCATTAAAATGGGTTGCAACCGATCCTGGCATAATCGTGCTCACTTTTATGTTGTGTTTCCGGAGATCCAGCATAGCAGCTTGTGTAAACCCAGTAACTCCAAATTTACTTGCATTATAAGCAGCGCCACCTGCAAAGAAATTTGTGCCGGCCAAACTTGAAATACTAATGTAATATCCTTCACTTTTAATTAATGAATCTACAGCTGCCTTTAAAGTAAAAAATACGCCTGTAAGATTGGTATCAATGGTTTCTTGCCATTCTTCTACTGAAAGGTCTTCAATACTGTTAAAATGGCCTAAACCTGCGTTTGCTATTACAATATCTAAACTTCCAAATTCAGAAAGTGCGGATTTGACAACATTTTGCTGACTTTCAAAACTGCGTACATCAGCTTCCATTCCTATTGCTTTTGCTGAACCAGTTGTTTCTTGTAATTTTTTTGCGGCATCTTTAGCTGTCTTTTCGGTCCTTCCTGTAATTACAACGTTTATACCTTCTTTCATTAAACTTTCTGCAATTCCGTATCCAATTCCTTTTGTTCCTCCTGTAATTAAAGCAACTTTATTTTTTAAATTTTTCATGCTATTTTTTTTGAATTTTCTCAAAGTTACAAAGTTGGTTATCCATTCATTATTAATTTATCCTTAAATTTAATCCCGATGAAAATTACATCCCTCCTACTTTCTATATTATTTTTAAATTTCTCTTCTGAAGGAATACAAGGAGAACTTGTGGATATATCAGATAGAGCTTCAGAATTTTCTTTTGAAATACGCTACGCCACAACTGATAACTTTATTGGAGAAGTTTTATATAACTGTTCTAAATGCCTACTTCAGCCTGAAGTTACCGAAGCTTTATTTGAAGCAAATCAGTATTTCTGTGAAAAAGGATATAAAATAAAAATATACGACTGCTACCGACCGTTGGATGTTCAAAAAAAAATGTGGGCAAAAGTACCGCGAGCTACCTATGTTGCAAATCCGTATGAAGAAGGATCGGTTCACAATAAAGCTGCCGCTGTTGACATTACTTTAGAAACTTTGGAAGGCTGTTATGTTGAAATGGGAAGTGATTACGATTACTTTGGAAGAGAAGCACATATAGATAATTACAATTTCCCCGAAGAAACCTTAAACAACCGTAAACTACTATTTGAAGGAATGCAAAAATTTGGATTTACTACTATCCGTACCGAATGGTGGCATTTCAGTTTTAATAAATATTGGAAATTTAAAACGCTTAATATTCCGTTACCTTGCGATTAACTCTACTACAAATCCCGAGGGTCTTTCCGTATTCGTAAAGGAATATCTTCTTCGTTTCTATATAGTTTAAGTTCGGTAATATTTGCAGGTAAATTAAAGCCTTTACCAACAAGCTCCTCTTTTACCTTTCGTATGACCATGCCTCGCAATACCCGAGATGCCCTGCGATAATCTAACGTATCCACCCAAAAAAATACTTTTAAATTTACGGTACTTGCCGCTAATTCATCTTCTATCACAAAGTTTTCATGAAATTCATCTTTTATTATTTCTTCTTGTTCGTCAAGAATTTTCTGGATTACTTTTTTTGCTTCTTCAATATTATCTTCATATCCAATTCCTACAATAAACTCAACTCTATAAAAACCATCTGCCGTATAATTTTCTACCGGTTTTGTAAGGACATCGCTATTGGGAATGTAAATATCCCTTCCGTCAAAGGTTTTAATATGTGAATATCGAAAGTTAAGTGCTTTTACCCTTCCAAAGATATTATCTACTTTAATGGTATCATTTATATTAAAAGGCCGGTTAAATGCAAGTATTATTCCCGCTAGAAAATTCTTTCCAATATCCTGAAAAGCGAATCCTAAAATAATAGCCGCACCTCCTGCGGCAGTTAAAATTCCTGTAGCAATACCACTTAAACCAGCAACTTGCAACGCAATCATTATGGTGATAATAATGAGTATAGTTTTAATTGCTTGAGCCAGAAAACGAGCCATTAGAGGATCTTCAGCCTTTTTATTAATCCGTTTCCTATATAAATTAGTGACTAATTGTGCAATCAAAATACCTGCAACTATAATAAAAATACCTAGAGCGATCCGAGGTATAACCACTAAGAATTTTTCATAATAGTTTTTTAAGGAGTCTAGAATTGTTTCCATGGGTCTTGATTGAAGTAAGAAAATATTCATTTATATTTAATTAACAGGATTACCGTGAATATCTAATTCAATAACCTTCTTTCCTAGTTTTTTAACTTCTTCTAACTGAGTTGCTTTGTCTCCAACCACTACATATATAAAGTTTTCTTCTGACATATAGGTATTAATCATATTTTTAAAATCAGCAAGGTCCATATTCATTAAAACCTCCTGTTCTTTATCTATATAATCCACTGATTTATTGAATTTACTTACCGTTTCGAGTATACCCAACTTTGCATTAAGTGATTCATAATTACGGGTATTTTGTTTAATGATCTTATTCTTTGTGAGTTCAACATCTGCTTCGCTAAAACCTAGACCATAATCTTTCACCATATCTTTTATGATCTCTAACGAAGGTAACGTTGCATTCGCACGAACACTTGTGTTAATTATAAAAGGGGCTATATCTTTAAGATCTGGAACTCTTGAATACGCACCGTATGTGTATCCTTTTCCAATCCTCAATACCTGAAACAATCTTCCGCTGGAACCACCTCCCAAAATCTCATTGGCAAAACCAAGTTTTGCTGCATCTTTATTATTTGCAGATAAAGCCAAGTTACCGATATATAAAACAGATTGTTTTGAATTTGGCACATCTATAAAGTATACGTTTCCTCCTTTATTATTTTTTGTAATTTCTTGGTTTGGTATCTCAATATCTTTTCCTTTCCATTTTTTAGAAATTCCCTGTAAAGCATCCATTACGCGGTCTTTTTTGATATTTCCAGCGATATGGAAGGAAGCAACTTTAGGCGATAAATTTTTATAGAAATCCTTTACATCATCTAAAGTAAAACTCTTTGTGGTTTCTAAAGTTCCGTTTACCGGAATTGAATTAATATTACCATCTCCATATACCAATTTGCTAAAATTAATATAAGCTATGGCTGTTGGATTTGCTTCCATTCCTTTTAAAGTGGTTTCGGTTTCCTGTTTTAAACGTTTAAATTCTGTTTCATCCCAACGAGGCTGAAAGAGCATTTCGTCTACTAATGCTAACGTTTCTTCAAAATTACGACTCAAACAACTTCCCGAAATGGTTATATCTTCACTCCCTCCCGAAATCCTAATACTTGAGCCTAATAATCCGATAGCTTCTTCAAGTTCGGCAGGAGTTTTATTTGCAGTTCCTTCATTCATAAAATTGGCGGTAAAATATGCCAAGCCCGCTTTATCGGGCGTATCTAATTTATGACCTCCGTCTATAGTAATATTAAAACTAACCAAAGGCAGTTCATTATTTTCGATACCATATACTTCTATTCCATTACTCAATTTGGTTTTCCATATTTCCGGCATTTTTAATAAGGGTGCTTTTCCATATTCGGGTTCTGAACGGTCATATTTTGACGGTGTTTTATCATATTGAGCTTCTTCCCCTTGAGCTACTTCTTCGTTTTCATTCATCGCAGTTACTTCTTCTTCCCAAACCGTTGCTTCGTTTGCTCCTTTTACTGCTAATTCTTTTTCACCTTTAGGAACTACGCTTGTCATTACATAGTTTTTATTTTTAATATAGGTGTTGTAAACACGCATAATATCTTCACGGGAAACATTCTGTACCAATTTTGCTTTTTTTGTAATATACCCAGGATCATTTCCAAATTCGTTATCCTGAACTAATTGAAATGCTTTATTCAAAACAGTTGCCACTCCATAATATAGCTGGGTTTCTACTTCTGCCTTAATCCTCTTCAATTCATTATCTGCAAATCCATTGGTTTCAAAATCTATAAAACCTTCATTAATTGCATTTTTTACATCTTCTAAAGAAACGCCTTCGTTTGCACGTACCCGAATAATAAATTCTCCTGCAATTTCACTACTACTTTGGTTGGAACCTACATTGGGTGCCAATTTATTTTCTTCAACTATTTTTTTATATAAAGAGGCTTTTTTGCTACCACTTAATAACTGACCAAAAATCTCCAATGCATACATGTCTTTGTTATAATCTTCTACCGTTGGGAAAACCATACGAAGTTCGGGCAACTTCGCAAAATTGTCTTCAAAGTAAAGGGATTTGGTTTCTGAAAGAGTTACGGGCTGTGGCTTTAAAGGTTCTACTTTTGGACCTGAAGGTATTTCACCAAACCATTTTTTTACCAATCTCTTTGTTTCTTCAATATCAATATCCCCGGCGATTACCAGAGAAGCGTTTGAAGCACCGTAATACATATTGTAAAATTCTTTTACATCGTCTAGTGTTGCTGCCTGTAGATCGGGCAAAGCACCAATTACGGTCCAATTGTATGGGTGATTTTCAGGATATAGGTTTTTTCTGATTATTTCATCAGTATAACCATAAGGCGAATTATCTACACGTTCTCTTTTTTCATTTTTCACAACTTGCTTTTCTCGTTCCAAGGCATCTTTAGTTACTGTATTTATCATATAACCTAACCTGTCACTATCAATCCATAAAATCTTTTCAAAAGCATCTTTGGGTACAACTTCGTAATAAACTGTACCATCGCTCCAAGTTCCACCATTTCGGCTTCCACCCCATTCAGGGATCATTTTACGGTTTGCACCCACAGGCACATTTTCAGAATCGTTAAATGACATATGCTCAAAAAAGTGCGCAAACCCTGTTTTACCAAGTTTTTCCCGATTGGAGCCTACGTGTACCATGGTTGCAACCGCAACAATAGGGTCGCTTTTATCTACATGTAAAATAACCTCGAGGCCATTATCCAACACAAATTTTTCATATTCAAGTTTAAAATCTTCACTAGATTGTTTGTCCATATTCGTTTGTTGAGCATTCATATTGACAGCACTAAGAAGGATTAAAAAAAGTAGGCTGAAGGATTTAAAATAACGCATAAAATTTTTTATTAAAAGGTGATAATTTAATTGAGGGTAAAAGATAACTACTTTTAAATAATTTGCAGACTTAATTTATTCATAAAATATGGGCATTTTGTATTATGCCTTCTATCTTTGCTCAAAATTTAATAAGGTTGGAAAAAACAGTAAAGACTTTTAAAATCATAAGCATACTAGAAGCGGTTTCTTTTTTAGTGCTTCTTTGCATTGCAATGCCTTTAAAGTATATATGGGACAGCCCGGAAATGGTTCAGGTTGTGGGAATGGCACATGGAGTATTATTCTTGTTGTATATTGCAGGGGCTGTGTATGTTTCACAAATTTTAAACTGGAAGACCAAAACCCTTATAATCGTAATCCTTTGCTCTGTTGTTCCTTTGGGACCTTTTTATGTAGAACGTAACTATTTATAATGAATAACGAAACAATCAAATATTACAGTTGCTGGTTTCAAGAATATTTTGCCTTCTTAGGGATGAATTATAACTTAGCCATTTTTTTAAATGTGATAATCAATTGCGCTATACTTGCCGTAATTGTGATTGTCTTAGACCGTATTTTCCGGAGGTTTATCATTGAAGCTTTTAAGGCTTTCAGCAATAAAACCAAGACCACTTTTGATGATTATTTGATACTGAGTAATTTTCCAAAACATATTGCCCATTTTATCCCCTTAATTATTATTTGGTATACGTTACCCATTGTTTTTATAGAGTTTCCTTTAATTTCTTATTTTCTTCTACGCATTGCCGACATATATTTAATTATTCTTTGTGTCTTAATTTTCAGAAGTATTTTACGTACTTCAAAGAACTACCTTCAAAACAAGCCCGAATTTCACGATAAACCTTTACAGAGTTATATTCAGGTATTAATGATCTTTGGCTGGGGTATTGCCATTTTTATGATCATTAATTTATTGTCAGATTATTCAATTAAAAGCCTTACTACTTTAGGTGCTGCCTCTGCAATTCTGTTATTGATTTTTAAGGATACTATTTTAGGTTTTGTTGCCAGTATTCAGGTTTCTGTTAACGACACTGTACGTTTAGGCGATTGGATCACCTTCAGTAAATTTGGTGCAGATGGATATGTTACCGAAATAAATCTTGCTACAGTTAAGGTTCAAAATTTTGACAATACCTATACTACTATCCCTACTTATAGTTTGATTGCCGATTCCTTTCAAAATTGGCGAGGAATGCAGGAATCTAAAGGAAGAAGAATTAAAAGGGCTCTTTATATAAAACAAAGTTCTATCAAATTTTTATCTTCTGAAGAATTGGAGAAACTAAAAGACATCCAATTGATTCAACCCTATATAGACCATAGGGAAAAAGAGGTTGTAAAATTCAACCAAAAAGTAGAAGCAAATAAAAAATTACTAATAAACGGTAAAAATCAAACCAATCTAGGTGTTTTCAGAAAATATGCTGATGCTTTTTTACATGAAAATCCTGCAATAAACAAAGAGATGTTCCTAATGGTGCGCCATTTAGCACCAACTGATAAAGGGATTCCTATTGAAGTGTTTTGCTATAGTTATGATAAAACATGGGAGAATTACGAGCATATCCAAGCCGATATTTTTGACCATTTATTGGCAGCAATTCCGTATTTTGGATTAGAAATTTTTGAAACCCCTACAGGAACCGATTTTGCAAAGGTTTCAATACATAAAGATTAATTACAAATACCGTTAAATAAAATCATTATGAAATTAAAAAGATTTCTTGAAATTTTTGAAACCCCTACAGGAACCGATTTTGCAAAGGTTTCAATACATAAAGATTAATTACAAATACCGTTAAATAAAATCATTATGAAATTAAAAAGATTTCTTGAAATTTTTGAAACCCCTACAGGAACCGATTTTGCAAAGGTTTCAATACATAAAGATTAATTACAAATACCGTTAAATAAAATCATTATGAAATTAAAAAGATTTCTTGAAATTTTTGGTGGTATAGCGGTATTATTTACCTTATTGCCTTTAGTAGCTATAGATTATTGGTGGATTCGAATCTTCGATTATCCACATATACAATTGACCATTTTAACACTTACAGCTATTATCACTTTTCTGGTAAAATTTGATATTAAAAGAAAAGAAGATTACGCTTTTATAACTATACTGATAGCTTGTTTTGTTTTTCAGTTTATAAAGATTTATCCCTATACACCATTTGCAGGCTATGAAGTACTTAATAGTACAACTCAAGCTAAAGAAAAGAAAATATCTATTTATACAGCCAATGTATTGCAGAAAAATAAAAAAATGGAGTTTTTAATTGCCGAGATTAAAAAGAAAGATCCGGATGTTATGTTATTTTTAGAAACAAATTTGAAATGGAAAAATAAAATCACTGAAAATTTGCCTTCAGCATATAAATATTCCATTGAAGCTCCATTAGATAATACTTATGGTATGTTGCTGTATTCTAAGTTTAAATTGATAAATCCTCAAATAAAATTTCTTGTAGACGATAGCATTCCTTCTTTCCAAACCAAAATGGTATTAAATACTAACGACACCATTCAAATCTATACAATACATCCCACTCCTCCTATGCCGCAACACAATCCTAGTTCAACTGATAGGGATGCGGAAATGATGAAAATCGCTAATTTGAGCAGGAAATCAAAATTACCGGTTCTGGTATTTGGAGATTTTAATGATGTTGCTTGGTCTGCGACCACTTCACTTTTTGAGAATGTAGGCGAACTACTCGATGTTAGAAAAGGCAGGGGGTTTTACAACACCTTTAATGCAAATAGTTTTTTATTTCGTTGGCCTTTAGACCATATCTTTATTTCAGAAGAATTTAGATTAGCAGAACTAAAATTAGGTGACGATATAAACTCCGATCATCTTCCCACATTTGTAACATTAACTTTTGAACCTGAAAAGGCATACGAACAGAAGACAGAGCCTGCCAGTGAAAGTGAATTAAAAAGGGCAAAAGAACAGGCTGAAGGCATCAAGAAGCTAGATATTGATATGTAATTAATCTATTCTGTCTTTAGCATATTCTATTTTTGTTTTTCCGTGAGCAATTGGTTTTCCATCTTCATTAAGGCTTACCATAATTATTTTATCGATAGTTATTATTACCTCGTGGGTCATTTTATTTCTCACTTCACAACCCAGTATAAGCGAAGTTTTCCCAAATTTTAAAACATCAATACCTATTTCAATTATATCTCCTTGTTTGGCTGAACTCCTAAAGTTGATTTCACTCATGAATTTTGTTACAGCTCGCGGGTTTTCCAGTTGTATTATTGAATAAAGTGCAGCTTCTTCGTCTATCCATTCCAGTAACCTGCCGCCAAACAAAGTTCCATTGGGGTTTAAATCTTCGGGCTTAATCCATTTTCTAGTGTGAAATTTCATTAAAATTTATTTTTTGGGTTATCCATAACGGGTATTTGTAAATCGGTTCCAAAACGATAATTTGCCTTTTTTATAAAATGTGCAGCAAGTAAAGGGGAAGCCTTTTCAATATTTTGATGTATAAAAAAGTAAATATTCTGCAGTCCTTGTGATATCCACTCTTCCAAGCGGTCTATCCAATCATCTAAGCGTGTATAATCACTTTCATGGTTTGCTCCGTTATAGCGTATAAATGCTGAATCACTGGTTAAACGCATATGCATAAGATCTCTTCTTCCGGCAGTATCTACAATAATATTAGTTGCTTTATATTTTTCAAGTATTTCATAAAGCTCCTTTGCTATCGCTTCATCGTTAAACCAATCTGTATGACGAAATTCAACTGCAAGATTTATATCTTTTGGAAGAGCTTCAAAAAACGGAACAAGTCTGTCAATATACTTTGGAGCAAAATTATCTGGCATTTGCAAAAAAGGCATTTCCAATTTTTCTTTAAGGTTTGAGGCATTTAAAATAAAGTCGTTTAAATATCTTTCAAAGTCATTGAGTCTTTTCCAATGGCTTACACCCTGAAACAGTTTAGGAAAAAATCTAAAATCAGAGGGGGTTTTTTCATACCATCCAGTAAATACATCCGCAGGAAAAATTCTGTAAAAAGTTGCATTTAGCTCGATACTATTAAATTGATTACTATAATATTCTAGTTCATCTTTGGTACCTCTCGGATAAAAACCTTTTAAATCTGCACGGTTCCATTTGGCACATCCTACATATAAATTAGGCCTGGTTTTTTTATATTGAGCCAATGTTTTCTTAGTATCAGGATGGTCTTTAGGTAGCGAGAAATCTATACTTTCCGGGTGGTCAACTCTTCCAAATTTCATAAATAACAGCTTTTACAGTAAAGATAGCAATTTTAAATATGTTAATTTATTAAAATATTTTACAATGCTTGTAACATAAATTAAAGTTGAGAAACTTATATTTGTGTAAATTTTAAAAACTTAAAAAAAAATTAATATGAAAATAGTAAAGATTTTATTTGTTGCAATGTTATTTATTTCGATTGCTCCACTTACTGCACAAACTGCAGACGAAATCATAAATAATTATTTTGAAAATACCGGCGGCATGGATGCTTGGGGAAAACTCGAAGGCATTAAAATTTCCGGTAATGTAAATGCTCAAGGAATGGATATTCCTGTGGAAGTATACCAGATGAAAGATGGTAAACAATTGGTGAAAATTAATTTTCAAGGACAGGATATCACACAATTAGCATTTGACGGTGAAACTATGTGGACTACCAATTTTATGACCATGCAACCGGAAAAAAGTGATGCTGAAATGAATGCAAACATGAAACAACAATCGGTTACAGATTTTCCTTCACCTTTTTACAATTACAAAGAAAAAGGATTTGCTGTTGAACTTTTAGGTAAAGAAACCATGGAAGGTACAGAAACCTATAAAATACAATTGACCAAAGATCCTATGACGGTAGACGGTAAAGAAGAGCCCAATGTTTCTTATTACTATTTTGATACTGAAACATTTGTACCAATAGTTACTGAAGCAGAGGTTAAACAAGGTCCAACAAAAGGGCAGATGAACAAAAACACTATGAGCGATTACCAAGAGGTTGATGGCTTATATTTTCCTTTCGATATGGGAATGGCTGGACAAGGACTAATAGTAAAAGAAATAACTGTAAATCCTGAAATCGAAGATTCAATGTTCGAATTTCCAGTAAAAGAATAATTTACTATCTTCATAACCCAATTAAATCCCTGCTTGTTCAGGGATTTTTTTTAACCAAAAACCAAAATATGAAACAACTAATTACATTTATTTTTACGTTGGCCTTATTACCATTAAGTGTTTCCTCACAGGAAATTACATTAAAAGGGAAAGAGCTATTTGGAGACATGAAAGCAAGACATATTGGCCCTGCACTTATGAGTGGGCGTATTAATGATATGGAGAATCATCCCAATAATGCACGTATACTTTATGCGGGAGCAGCAGGTGGCGGCGTATGGAAATCGAACGATGGTGGCGCTACTTTTAATCCTATTTTTGATGATTATGCACAATCTATAGGGGTTGTTAAGCTCGATCCCAAAGACCCCGATAATACAATATGGGTAGGTACGGGAGAAACCTGGACCCGAAACTCTGTTTCTATTGGTGATGGATTGTACAAATCTACTGATGGTGGGAATAACTGGAAAGAAATTCCAGGTTTTGAGAATAGCGAACGTATAGCTTCCATAGCTATAAATCCGGAAAATACAAATGAAGTATATGTTGCTGTTTTAGGGGCATTATGGAGCGACAGTGAAGACAGGGGTATCTACAAGACCACTGATGGAGGTGAAAGTTGGAACAAAATCTTATATATAGGTCCTTCAACAGGAGCTTCTGAAATTATATTAGACCCTGAAAATCCCAATATATTATATGCATCCATGTGGCAATTCAGAAGAACCGGCTGGGGTTTTAATTCAGGTGGAGAAAACAGTGCACTTTACAAATCGAACGACAGTGGAAAAACCTGGAATAAAATCCATAATGGTTTTCCAAAAGGAAAACTGGGAAGAATTGCAATAGCGATGGCTCCTAGTGAAAACAATATACTTTACACAGTTTTAGAGACAGAAGAGCCTTCAAAAAATGGTCTATGGAAATCAACGAATGCAGGAAAGAGCTGGGAACATTTGAATAGTGATTTTGGTCTAACGGTACGCCCTTTTTATTTTTCAAGAATCACTGTAGATCCTAAAAACCCTGATATTGTTGTAAAAGGGGGATTAAATGGTTCGATAAGTCGTGATGGAGGAAAAACTTTTAAATCATTGGGGAATATGCATAGCGATATTCATGATATCGTTTTCGATATAAACAATAGCGATATTATGTATACAGGTACCGATGGTGGTGTATATCGCTCTTGGAATGGAGGTACTACCTTTGAAATTGTAGAGAACCTACCACTTTCACAATTTTATCAAATTAGTGTTGACGATGCGGAACCCTATAATGTTTACGGTGGTTTACAAGATAATGGATCGTGGTATGGACCATCTTCTTCTCCCGGAGGCGTAAATGCTCGCGATTGGAATAGTATTGGTTATGGTGACGGCTTCAGGGTTTTGAAACATCCTACCAAAAATATTATCTATTCAGAAATGCAAGGAGCCGAAAATGTTTGGCGTTATGATGTAGATAAAAACAGGACAAAGACAATTCAACCTTTACCAAAAAAAGGAGATGCAAAACTTCGTTTTAACTGGAACGCCCCAATGGCTATAAGTGAACATAAGCCCGATAGGTTTTATATGGGAAGCCAATTCTTACATAAGTCTGATAATATGGGTGATAGTTGGGAAATAATCTCGCCTGATCTTACTACAAATGATAAAACCAAGCAGGACCAATCTCACTCTGGCGGACTTTCAGTAGATAACAGTGGTGCAGAAAACCACACAACTATTTTTACTATTGCTGAATCTCCATTGGACGAAAATATTATTTGGGTAGGAACTGATGACGGAAATGTACAAGTAACAACAGATGGCGGTAAAAACTGGAACAATGTAACATCCAATCTTGCTGGTATCCCCAAAAACACCTGGGTATATCATATTGAAGCCAGTGTTCATGGGAAAGGAACGGCATATGCTGTTTTTGAAGGTCATACCACAGGCGACTTAAAGCCGTATGCTTTAAAAACAACCGACTATGGAAAAACATGGAATTCTATCATCTCCAATGATATCGACACACATGCCTTTGTGAGAAATATACAAGAAGATTATGTAAATGAAGACCTTTTGTTTCTGGGAACAGAACTTGGCCTGTATGTAAGTATTGACGGAGGAAAGAATTGGTCGCATTTCACCAACAATATGCCTCTTGTTGCAGTTCATTATATTGAACTTCATAAAAAGACCAATGACCTTGTCATGGGTACTCACGGACGGGGTGTGATTATTATTGATGATATAAGTCCGTTGCGAGAGCTCGATCAATCCGTTCTTGCAAAAGAGGTTCATTTCTTTAAGAACACTCCTTTTACCATGTTAGAGGATAGTGGATTTTCAGGAAGTTTTGGAATTGAAACCCAATTTATGGGTGAAAATAAAAGCACGGCATCTCGTATTGTATATTATTTGAAGAAGCGACATACTTTTGGAAAAATGGGAATGGAGGTCCAGGATATGCAGGGAAATAAAATTGTTACCCTTAATCCAGGAAAATCAAAAGGTATCAATGTCGTAACTTGGAATTACAATTCTACCACCCCAAAAATGGCTGAAGGAAAAACACTTGATTATAGTGGGTTTACAGCACCTCGTGTTCCTGCGGGACAATATAAGATCGTGCTTACCAAAGGAAAAGATGTTTATGAACATATATTAGATCTAAAATATGATGATAAATCACTAACTACACTTTCAGAAAGAAAAGAGCAAGAGCAACTCACTCAAACATTATACAATATGGTTGAAGAACTTGCCTATATTGTGTATGAAGTTAGTGAACTTCAGCACAAAGCAAAAGATGTGATTGAAAATCAACCAAAAGGTAAAAAAGTAGCTCAAAATTTATTTGATTCTTTGGAGAACCTCCGAAAAGACCTTGTAATTACTACAGGAGATAATTATGTAGCTTCTGCCGAAAAGGAATTACGGGAAAAAATGGGAGAACTATATTCAAATGTTGCGAGTACATACGATCGTGTGTCGGGCTCCTATAAAGATAATTTTGAATTGATTTCCGCCGAATTTCAAAAGGAAAAAAGTAGGTTCGAAACAATCAAGAATAAAGAAGGCAAAAAATTTCTAACCTTCCTTGAAAAGAATGATATTCCTAAACCGGAAATAAAAACTAAAGAGGAGTATTTAATAAAGTAATAATATTCTTTAGCTGCCCATAAAAGCGGACTCTTATTGTCCGCTTTTATTATTTTAAATTTTGAAGAATGAAATTGAGGGTTTCATTTGAATTTTCATTCTTGTCAAAAGCGAAGTTTTTATATCTGTTTTCTTCAGAAAGACCTTCTTTTCTCCATTTTTCAACCATATAATTATGTTCTAGAGACACTTTTCCTGCTAAAAGGGTATCGACATTTTTAGCTGAATTATAATAATCGTACACTTTCTTTAAACCCGTTAAATACATATAATCTTTTGTAAAACCACCTCCGCGATGAGCACGTAAACTTATGTTGTAGGACTCTTCTCTATTGAGTTTATATTGATTGTGAAGCAAATCAAAGGTATCACAGAAGTTGAAACCTTTGCGTAAACTATCGGCTGCTAAAACTCTGTAAGCTAATTCTTTAAGTCGGTGTATCGTTAAGCACCCACTGGTGTATTCACTAAACACAGCGAGGCCTTCCTGGGTTTCTACATTATTAGGAAAACCATTGTGAAATATCCTAAGAGGTTGATTTAATCCGTTGAAGGTAGTTACCAAATGCACCCCCACTTCATGGTTCGCCAAAACCTTTAATTGATTGGGGCTAAACCTATGATTTTTTTTCAAGAAAAGCGTTTGTGTATTATTTTGCACCATGGCAGCTGCAGAGATCTTATTGGAATATTTTATATTGAATTTAAAATCGTAGCGCTTGGTAAATTCCATAAAATATGCTGCAGCCTCTTCCGCATTAAAAACAGAAAACATTTCAGGATTGTATTCTTCATCTTTAAAATGAAGGATAAATTGTGCATTTTTCACATCCTTTTGCGTAGGAGTCCCAAAAGATTTTAAAATATTAAAGTAGAATTTTCGCGGTTGCCCAATGGTTTCAATACATTGTATTAATCCGGAATAATCGTAGATTACATCTCTGTAAAATGCCCGGGAATCATCATCATGAATACTGTCTATATCCTGCAAAAACAGTTCCTGCTGCATGGCATGCGCGTTAAAATCAACTTTCCGGTATTTATAATTTGGATTTACATTGTACTTGGAAGCAAAGAAATTACGCTTCTCCTGTTCAATATTAATAGGATTTATATAATTGAGTAGTTCAATTTTTTGAACCAATTTATTCAAATTATAATCAATCCTAAATAAGTTAGGGTAGGTTTCAGTAAGGGCTTCAGGATACGTCATTAAAGTGATTTGACTTCTTTTGAAAATATTTCGGCGTGGTCTTTTATTCTTTTATGAAGCTGTTGTTCAATACTAGCAACTACTTCAGGATAAATTACTTCTCGTAACTCGTCACAATAGATTTTTTTAAATTCGGTTGCCAAAACTAAAGTATTTTTAAAGTTTGTGGTAATGAATTTTAAAAAATACCCATTTCCTTGAAATGTGTCATTAATTTTTGAAGTGGTTATTATATCGTTAGGCAATTTAAGCTCTGAAAGAGATTGTCGCCATAGCTCTACCAAAGCACCGTAACGATCATTATCTATATTTGAAGTCCCTAAATTAATAACAGGCACTTCCCTACTCCACCGCCTCCAGTTGTAGGAATGTATATCATAGACTACAACATTGGTAAACTTGCTTTCCAGTTTTTTAATCAAAGTGTTTATAACACTGTAAAAAGCTTCATGTTTTTCTAGGCTTTGTTTTTTATGTAAGGGATCTAAGGGTGTTTTCCAAAGCTTTTTTCCCCAAGCGTCTTCATAAATGGCATTTTCGGGATCACGGTTTAAGTCGTATTCAAATCGGCTGTCGCAACCCGCAATTACTATGGGCATGGTTTTTACAAACTCTTTTGTACAGGGATCTTCTTCAAACCAACGTTCGTATTCAGTATGAAGGCAATTTTCCCATAATTCTTTTCTGAACTGATGCCCGTCATGAACTGCCCCGCAAACATAGGGGACATACTTATCAATTTTAAGGGTGAAGGAATAATCGGCTGCAACGGCTTCAAAAGTTTCTTCTGTCGCAATTTTATCTATAATTTCTGAAACTGTAAGTCGTACCATTTAAGCTTCGTCAACATGTTTTCGCAATTTTTTTCTTCTTTCAAAGGCATTCACCTTTTCTATGACCTTATCTTCTACAAAGTCAATGATCTTTTCTTGAATACGTGATTTATACACGCGGTTCATATAGGTAATACCTCCTGGGGACATCACATTCACTTCTACCAACATCCCGTTAATTACGTCAATGCCAACAAAAAATAAACCGTCTTTAACTAGCTTTGGACCAATACGTCTACATAATTCCTTTTCCCTTTTGGTAAGACTGTGCTTTTGTACACTACCTCCCGCACTTACATTAGAACGGTGGTCTTCATCTCCCGGCACCCGCTTCATTGCACCTATGGGTTTTCCGTTTAGAATTAAAATACGCACATCGCCTTCATCGGCTCCTTCAATATAATCCTGAAGGATAACATAGTTTGTAGTACCATCTTTATTATCAATATAAAAATCAAGTAAAGAGTTTATGCTTTTCATGGCGCTCTTTTCAATAAGGATAACACCTGAGCCTCCAAATCCGTTTAAAGGTTTCAATATCATTCTATCCGGACCTTCTTTAATTGTTTTTTTAAGGTATGCCTTGTTTTTGGTAACGTGGGTACGCGGTATCATTTCACTCTTATCGTCTTCAAACATAGCCGTGTACAACTTATTATTGGCCCGACGAATACCATCTAGATCGTTCATAATAAACACATCATCTTTAACTGAATCCAAGAAATTAAGCATAATCATATCCAGCGGCGGATTGCTTCGCAGTATTATCACATCAAAGCCTGCCATAGGTAACATTTCATCGTAAAACTCAGCGTGTTTGTGAAATGATTTTAAGGAATTAGAAATTTTATCTTTCCGTTTAATACAGCGTGAAAATGCAAAAGCCACACTGTCCCGTATCGTTAAATTTGCAGGGGTTGTTATTGCCATTCCGTGGCCTCTTTTTACGAATTCGTGGATCATCGCTAACGTAGAATCGTTTTCAGGATCTATTTCATCCCACGGATACATAATAAAACAAACATTCATAGAGTTGGATTTTGTAAGAATTTTAAAGATAGTAATTCTCTTATATAATGAAAGTTTTTTTGAAAAGCTTAATTACATTTTACCAAAATGTTATCCAAATAATAATATTCGTCATCTGCCCAATTTTGAAGACGGACACGAATTACCAAAGAAGTCCCAGAGATTCCTGAAAGACTAAAAGCGACAGTGCCTAAAAGATCGTCGGCTAACGTATGGTTTACAGTGCCGTTACTTAAATAGTTAGACACTTCAGTAAATGTGCTTCCTCCGTTTGTAGAATATTCTATATCTACATAATCTGATTCGTCTTCTCCGCAATCAAAATCATCTACATGCAACGGTACATATTCAAGTGTCCCCGATTCCGATATTTCCATTGAAATTAGTATATCGCTATAGCCTGAAATATTTATTTGTTGGCTCTCAAACTGCAATGCTCCGTTGGTATCCCTAAATTCTAGTTTACCACTTTTAACAAGTGCATAATCCTCATCATTTAGAAGTGTGCCGGGAAGATTGGGGGTATTATTTCCAAAAGATTGAAAACTGGTCAATGTCCACTTAGTGACCCCTGAAGGGTAATCCCCATTGGAAGAACTTGCACCACTTACACCTGTATCATTACTATAAGAATTAAAATCTTCTTCAAATAATACAGTAGAACTGCATGTAACTCCTTGGCAATTTATACTTCGCCAAATATGGTCTTCGCCATCATAAATATCCCAACAATGTTTGCCCGTTATTGGATCACTTACATATACCATTAAACCATCATCACTATTATTTGAAGTAGAAACAGGAATTGAAGCTTGTTGGGCTTCTGTTACTACAGGCATTAAAAATCCTCCGTAATTTATAGTAGGTATTCTTTGGGCATTAACTTGTAAAGCGGCTGCATCACTTACTGTTAAGGTATTAATGCCTACTTGCGCCACTGATGAAAACGTCAGTATTAAAAAAACAATAAAAATGTATTTTCTAATTCCCATATAGCTCAACATCATCAATGACCCACGTTTCATCTGAATTATTATTATACATAACAATACCCACTAATAAGTCTGTACTGTTCGGCAAGCCATTAATTTCGATAGTTGAAGGACCATTTGCTATAGTTCCTCCGGAGCTGGGCGAATATGAAAATGCGGTATTATCCCCATCATAAGTAATACTAACATTTCCTGTAGCATTAAAATCCCATCTGGCGTTACCATTACCTTTTATTCCCAATTCATAAGAATAAGTTGATCCTCCATCGGTACTAATATATATATCAACATAATCACCAGAATCAGCACCATTTCCTGAAGTTCCTGAAAAAGATGCCAACCTTAAAATTAGTGTAGCATCTGTATAAGCGGAAGCATCTACAGGGCCAAGATCGATATCAACATTCCCATTTGATTTCCCGTAACCTCTTACCGGACTTACATACTTAGCTGAATTAGGATAGCTGCCATTCCCTGTTTGATACGTACCCGAATTATTTTCAAATAGTGTTAAGGTTGGGGTTGCGGGAACTGCTTCAAAATTCTGAATTCCTAATAAAGAAGGTCCCGAAGGGCTTACAGGCATACAATACACGTCTTCCCATTGCAAGTCTACCCCATTCCAGATCTGCACACAGCGGGTATCACCCTCCTGAAGATATACCATCATCCCATCGTCGGTAGCAGTAACGGGAATTTGGGCACGTTCACTTAGGCTTACCCTTGGCGGTAAAAAGCCTCCATAATTTGTTCCATCATTTGAACTCTTTATATGCAAAACAGATGCAGCACTGGGGTCGGTAGTATTAATTCCAACTTGACTATACCCCGATATCATTATAAAAGTGAATAGAAATACAAAATAATTTTTTTCCATGTCTGATATTTAGACATAGCGAAGTAGGTATTATTTATGAAAAGGGGAAAAAAGGCAAATAATTAATCTGCCTTTTAAAATCTATGCAAATGTAACTAGGGAGATAAAAACCAAATTTAATAAAATATTATTAAATAGTTATCAATCAAGTATTAAAAATTATGAATCCAAATCAAAGGTTTCTGAAGGGTTTTCCCGTTTCGGATAATGCAATAAGCCTTCTCCTTTTGCTATAATTGTTGAAATAGTAGCATCACCCGTAACGTTTACAACGGTACGGAACATATCTAAAATCCTGTCAACAGGAAATATAATAGCAATCCACGCAGGGTTTAGTCCTACCGAGTCTAAAACCACTATAAGCATTACCAGTCCTGCACTCGGCACAGCAGCAGATCCTATTGAAGCCAAGGTAGCGGTAACTACTATCGTTAGTTGCTGACCCAAAGTAAGGTCAATCATATGCAATTGTGCCAAAAACACAACAGCAACTGCCTGATATAAACAGGTCCCATCCATATTTACGGTAGCACCAATAGGCAATACAAAACTTGTGATCTTTTTATCTACCCCAAGATTTTCTTCCACACATTCCATGGTTACCGGTAAAGTAGCAGCACTACTGGAAGTTGAAAAAGCCAAGGTTTGTGCAGGGCTCATAGCTGTAAAGAAACCTTTGTAAGGTACTTGGCGTACAAATATTTTAAGGATTAGCGGATATACAACAAAAATCATCAGCATCAATCCTAATAGAACAGTAAGCGAATACCAGCTTAAACCTTTAAAAATTTCATATACTTTACCTATATCATCCCCTGCCATTTTACTTACTACTCCTGCTAAAAGTGCAAACACGAAAAACGGTGCAGCCTGCATGACCAGATCCACCATTTTTAGAAATACCTCCATAATACCATCAACAATATTTAATACCGGAGCCGATGTTTTTTGAGGGAGAAGTAGTAAAGCAATTCCGAAGAAAAGTGAAAAGAATATTATTTGTAACATCAGGCCGTTATCGGTCAACGAATTAAAAAAGTTCTGTGGAACAATATCCACCAATGGTTGTAACGGACTTGATTCTTTCGCCTGGTTGGCAACCTCCATTTTATCGGCTACTGCGGCGTCTTGTAGTTCGCTGTTGGAAAGATCGGAGATACGTTTGGCCTGTTCTAAGAACTGTGGATCTTGTAAATAGTTGATCCCGTCTTTTATCTCATGTCCTTCATTATGTGCCCAAACCTCATAACTTATTCTGTTATCAATACGGCTTTCTTTGTCCACCAGTTTTCCTGGCTTAATAATATTTACCAGTGTAAGTCCTAATCCCACTGCAAGCACAGTAGTTAAAAGATACGCTAGAAGTGTCTTCCCTCCCATTCTACCTAAGCTGGAGGGGTCGCCAATATTGGCTACACCACTTATTACTGAAAACAAAACCAACGGCACTGCAATTAGTTTCAACAAATTGATAAAGATGGTCCCAAAAGGTGCAATCCAATTGATGGTAAAATCACTCCACCCAAATTGGCTGGAAAGTAATGCCCATATAATACCCAAAACCAATCCTATAATAATCTTCCAGTGTAGTGCAAGTTTCTTCATACGCTAAATTCCTGCGTAAACAGGAATCCTTTTTTATAGTTATTTCGATTCCTGCAAAGGCAGAAATTTCATATTAATCTCTTATTTATTCGGTTTACAATTTAGAAATTTTATTCAGTAACCAAAAATCGGCTATTACAAGTGCTGCCATGGCTTCTACTATGGGTACAGCACGTGGCACCACACAAGGGTCGTGTCTTCCTTTGCCTTGCATTTCGGTAGCATTTCCTTCAGCATTTATGGTTTGTTGTTTTTGCATTAGGGTTGCCACAGGCTTAAAGGCCACTTTAAAATAAATATCTTCTCCATTACTTATACCGCCTTGTACTCCACCGCTATGGTTGGTTTTGGTACTGCCATCGGTATTAAAAATATCGTTATGTTCGCTTCCTTTCATTTTAACACCTTCGAATCCGCTACCGTACTCAAAGCCTTTAACGGCATTAATAGAGAGCATCGCTTTGCCCAATTGGGTGTGCAGCTTATCGAACACGGGTTCGCCTAAACCTACGGGTACATTTTGTATTACACAGCTTATAACACCGCCTACGGTATCGCCTTGTTTTTTAATTTCTTTTATATAGGTTTCCATTTTAGCCGCCATATTTTTATCGGCACAACGGACTGGGTTTTTTTCTATTTCTGAAAAGTCCAATTCTTTATAGCTCTTTTCTAGTGTTAACTCTCCTACTGAAGACGTATAGGCAGTTATTTTGATATCCTTCAGCAATTGCTTTGCTATGGCTCCAGCCACTACCCTACAAGCGGTTTCCCTTGCTGATGAACGTCCGCCGCCACGATAATCCCTTTGCCCATATTTTTTATCGTAGGTATAATCGGCATGCGAAGGTCTGTACACATCTTTGATATGGGAGTAGTCTTTCGATTTCTGATCGGTATTATTAATAACAAAACCAATGGGTGTGCCGGTGGTAACCCCTTCAAAAATACCCGAAAGAAACTGTACACTGTCTTCTTCTTTACGTTGTGTAACAATAGCAGATTGTCCTGGTTTACGACGGTTCATTTCAATTTCCACAGCTTTTAGGTCTATGGTAAGCCCAGCAGGGCAACCGTCTATGATCCCTCCTATTGCGGCTCCGTGTGATTCGCCAAAGGTGGTGAGGGTAAAAATACTGCCAAAGGTATTGCCTGCCATAAAGTGGATTTTCAACAAATGTAATTCTTAACGGGGAATATTAAAAATATTCGTGCGTCCTTCCGCAGCTTTTAAAAATAAAGCTTGCTAACCTTTTGAAAATGCAAATATTACAATGATGAACGGATAAGTTCTTTAGGTTTTGATACAAATTTGAAACCGTTGTCGCTACTTCAAATTCACTTGACCTGTCATTGAGATCTCGTTAGAAGCAAGTATGTCAAGAACCCTTTAAGGGGTTAGATTAGAAAATGAATTAACTAGTTTAAAATGACTGCAAACTTTGAACTTTAAACTTTTATTTGTTTAAATCATAAGATTTTATATATTTACTGTTCTCCTCACCCTATTAATGCTATAAAACGTAGCCATGATTATAAATTATATTGTTGTGTTATCCCGAAATTTAAAATGGTAAACAACTATATTTGTTTTTATATAACGAGTTGTAACACATTATGACTTGTACTGAAAACCATAAATAAAATTAAAAAAGCATATAAAAACCTGTCGGAATAAGCCGAAAAAAGACCAAAAACAGAAGTAAGCAAAATTAAAAAAGATTAAAAATATGGACTTTAAAAAAGCGACTTTACTCGCCTTCATTGGCAGTCTTTTGATGATGACCGCATCAATTATATGGACATTAAATCAAATTGGCGATTGGAACTATAAGTTATTTGACCTGATACCTTCACCAATAATATCTATTTTGTCATTAATCGGAGAGGTATTTATTGTAATTTTCTTTTATTCATTATACAAAAAACAAAAATAATATGGAATCAAATAATATAAATGAAACTTTAGGAATTGAAAATTCTGAAAAAAAAATAACAGATAACAAAGAATTAAACTCTGATGAATTATTTAGAGATGAAAACCGATTAAAAGGGGTTGCAGATTTTGTGCTAATTGCGGGAATTATTTCAGCAGTAATACTATTCTTTACTACTGCGATTGTAACAATTAAAGGAGAATATAGTTTTCAGAATGAAACACTTTTTAGTTGGGCAGGTTTTGTGACAGTTATCACAACTCTTTTATTTACAATTGGAGTATGGGCTTTTTTAAGAGTCATTAGTAATATATCAATCACATTAAAGGATATAAAAAAACTGAAAACGATGTAAAAAAAACAACCCTTAATGAATGAAGTCTGATTTAAAAAACATACTTAATGACAAAAAGAGATAATGATTTAGATGCTATTTTAGAAGTGCTAATGTTTGATGTAGTTCCTTTATTTAAAGAAATAGCAAAAAATGCTTATGGTTCAGAAAAGCTAAACAAAGAATCACTAAAAGATACACTTACTAAATTAGAATTAGAAGATTGGATTTTTGAAAAGTATTTAGACAAATTAGAAAAAGACGGATATATTGAAATAGACAATAACGGTTTTGTTTCTATAACCAACAAAGGAGAAAATTTTAAAATAAATGAAGGCGGTTTTAGAGGTGTAACCGAGAAACAACAAAAAGAAAAAGACAGAGTAAACAAAAAAGACTGGATACTTAATTTTGATAGAAAATGGAGAATACCTGCTGCTATATTAGCTGTTTTAATTTTTGTATTTAGCGTAATAAAATTAACTGGTAATCAAAAAAAAACTATTCAAGAAGACAATAACCAACAAGAAACGCAAAAAGAAAACATAAAATCCAAAGAGAATAATAACGGATTAATGGAAAATACAGACGTAAAAAAGGAGGTTGATACTTTAAACACAGAACTAAAATCTGAATCAAAAACCGACTGATTTTACTTTTAAAAGACATAGTTGAATAATTTAACGTGTTACAACAACTGGTATAATTCATTGCTAATGATTTTCCTATCGGAAAATCCTCTTACTCGTTCCATTGGTCTGTAATTATTTACTAAATTAGTCGCTAAACCAACGCAACGAAATCATACCAAAACCGTTGGCAAACATTTAAGGTTTACGCTGAATACATTGAAATAATTTTAAAATGGCTATAATAAATTGTCCCGAATGTAACAATAAAGTATCTGACAAAGCAGAAAGTTGTCCAAATTGTGCATTCCCAATAAATAGAAAAACTAATATAAACAAAGCACCTGAAACTAAAGAAGGATGCTTCCTTCAAACTCTGAATACTGGGTGTATGATAATTTTTATAATTATAGCATTTATTATAATTATTGGAATAATTGGCGCAATGACTTCTTGATTTTTAAGAGCAGATAATATATTAACTTTATCCAATAAAAGTTGGAAAACATAATATGAAAGAACCGAATGAGAAACAAAATTTTAGACGAAATACTAGCATTATTAATGTCTTTTGAAGTTCCGATTTTTAGAGATATGCTTGACAACATAAACCCTAAAAGAATAGATATGGATTTTATATCAGAAACTCTATCAAAGTATGAGTGGGACAATTGGATGAAAAAATCATTTCAAGATGAATTATTACATAAAAAATATATTGAATTAGACAACAAAGGAGATTTGTGTATTACAGAAATAGGAAAGGAATTTAAAAGAAAAGGAGGTTATTCACAAATAGATAAAATTGAGAGCCAAGAGAACACAATAAGAGAAAAAACGATTGAAAAATTCAGATATGACAAATTTGCTTTCTGGTTTTCCTTAATTGCAATTGGGGTTTCATTAGCATCATTATTTTTTAAACAGTAAATAATTTAAATAAAAATTATGAAAAAAATATATACATATACCTTAATAATTGTAATTACAATTTCTTGCAATAATCATTATAAATCAGCTGAAGAATATTATTTATTAGGTGATTTGGAATTAGCAAAGAAAGAAATAGAAAAAGTAAAAGAATCGGACTCAGATTATACAGAAGCTAAACTACTAATTGAAAAAATAGATAGTTCATACTATCAACAGGCTTTTGAATTATATTCAAAAAATGATTTTACTAATTCAAATGACTTACTACAAAATATTGGTTCTCAAAGTTTATTATTCGAAAGAAAGACCAATCTTTTAGAACAAATATCAAACAAAAAAGATAGCATATCAAAACAAATAATATTTGAGAAAGATAGCATCTCTTATCAATCAGCATTTGAAAAATACTCAACAAATTATTTGGAAAAATCTACTGATTTATTAAAAGAAATATCTGACAACAGCCAGTTTTATGAAAAAAAAGTTAAGCTCTTAACGAAAATTTCAAGAAAAATAAAACAAAACTCAATCAAAGAAATACATATTTCTAAAGCAGTAATCTCAAGTATTTTTGGACCATCCCCTTCAATAATGAAAGTTAAAGAAGATAAACAACCAGGAGTATTTATAGTTAGCTATTACAGTCGTGATGCAGGAAAGAGTTATTCATACAAAGTAAAGTTTGAAAATAATAAGGCGTTTTGGGGTGCTGATGATGGCAGATGGAGATATGATAATATCTATTATACTGAAACCAGTAATGCCTATTATATTATTGAGGAATACGGAGATGGCTCAAAAAGAAAAGATAAATTTTACAAAAGGAATTTATGACAAAAACGATTTGCCAACACCGTATAAAAAAAATTGCTAGTTTTAGCTAAACCAAAGTTGGTTGCTCGTTTGCTAGCTTCTGATTTTCCTTCGGAAAATCCTCGCACACAAACACGCAACTTTCCTTATACATAAACGTTATAAAACATAGCGCGGAAGGAATGATTTTCGGTTTTCCAGAACTGAATTTTTACACAGGAACGATTTTCGGTTCTTTGAACATGAATTGCCTGACTGATTTTAAAGCGTAACCTGTTCGTTTGGAATTTTGACTTTTCTCGGAGTTCCTTGCTTTTTCGATGTTCGGGTCGCGCAACGTTAAATAACAATGTGTATAGCTCATTGCGGCTGAAACAGTAAATGAAATTTGAGTTGCTACAAAGCAAATTTGAGTATTCTGAAAAATTGTAACTTAAAACCCGCAACGAAGCCATACACAATCCCGTTGGCGGTAATTATAAAAAACATTCAGTAATTAATGAAAGATATTATTAAAGATTTAAATTCACTATTCGAAGAAGCAAAACAAAAAAGTGAATTTGATTTTGTTCTGACCTTAATGAATTACCGAGGAATGGGTACGCATAAACTTACGACTAACCTTTATGAATGGTTTGATGCAATTAAGTTTTATAAGAGTCTCTATAATAAATACGAGGGTAAGGAAAAAACGAGAATTGCAACTTTACTATATTCAACCTTTTTTGAAAATAGTGACTTTTATAACATTATTGGTAGCCTTTGCAATGTAAAACTTGGCTATAAAGGCTCTTCATATCTCTTCTGGAAAACTAAAAAATATGATAAACTTCTAGGAATCGGAGAAAAACAAGATGCACTATTTGAACTTTTACACGATGCTGATAAGCCTAACATAATTTCATTCTTTAATGAAAATCATCATAAGCAAATAAGAAATACTTTTTTTCATTCAGCGTACGCTTTAAGTGATGAAGACTACATACTGCACGATTCCGAACCAATTTATATTGAACGACTTGGTATTTCATCTTTTAATGTAACAGAATTTCTTTATCCAAAAGTCGATAATATTATCTTGTTTTTTGAAGCTTTTAGAGAAGTATATTTAGCTTCATTTGCAAGTTATAAAACGGATAAAGAAGTAATTGGAAACTTCCCAAATCCATCAAAAGTTACAATCTTCGGAGATGAAGAAGGCTTGAAGGGTTTTAAAATTAAAAATTCAGTTCAATTTTTTGGAGAATTGCACGATTCAGGAATTTGGTATAACAAAAAATATGATATGTATGAAGGACGTAATATCACGTTCAATATGCCAAATGTAGAAACTGTTGAAATTAGGGAACAAATAACACGTTATGAAAATAAGGATGACATTCACCAAAGCGATGTAGAATTTCACAATTTGGTAGAAAAAATATCTGACCGAAAAGAAGATAGTGAAATAGCAAGAGCAACTAACTTACTGCTAAAATTTGGAAGTTTAAGGCAAGAGAAAATGGACAAGGAAGAAAACATCTTTAAGAAAAGAAGTTATCCCAATTACATAATTCCATTTTATAAAAAAGCGATTCAAATTGGAATGGGTCTATTTGACCCTAAACCAATTCAAGATGAGATAGATAAATTAATTGAACAAAATCCAGAATAAATTATGAAGAAATACTTTTACTCAAATGACAACCAAAAAAACGGACCATATTCGTTTGAAGAATTAAAAAATGAAAATATAAAACAAGAAACCCAAATTTGGTATGAAGGTTTGGATGACTGGACGAAAGCTAGCGATTTAATCGAAATGACACCAATATTAGAATTGATTCCACCATCATTTTCAGAAATAAAACAAGATTCCAATTTAATTGAAAAGACTGAAATCAATTTTGAAGAAAAAAAACAAACACCTAAAAAAAGTGAAATAATAGGATTAAAAAAAGCCAGTCAAGGTTGGATTATCGCAGGATTTATTTTTTCATTTTTAGGTGGCTTTCTAGGTATTGCCATAGGTTTTAATTATGCGTTTGGAAACTATAAAAAAGAAACAAAAACATTAGGATGGGTTATGGCAGTTATTGGAATTTTTAGTCTTGCAATATGGAAAAGTATATAAAAGCATCTTTAATAGTATTAATTCAGTTATTGTTCTTAACAAATACTGCATACAGTCAAACTATATCAGAAAATGAAATTAAAGAATTAGCAATATCGATTAATCAAAAAGTAAAAGGAACAGATGTTGGCAATGGAATCACGGCAAGAGGTTGCATCGCAGTAGGTCGAACTTTAGTATATCAATATGATGTGCCTGAAAATTGGGAAGCCCCAGAAAATGCAAAAGAAGACTTGATTGCCAATTTTAAAACTATTGGAACAGCGAAAACCTTCTTTTTGCAAAAAGTTAATGTTGACTTTTATTATTTCAAGGATAATAGAATTGCAAAGAAAGTAAGCATCAATTCAAATGAGTTTTCCACGTTTAACCTTAAGTTAGGCGATTATATTAGCATCAAAGACCATCCAAAAGCAAAAGATGTAAATTTAAAATTAAAAGTTCCAATTGGCTGGGAAATATTGGAGGCAGATAGACCTAATATAGTTAAGAAATTTGTTAACGGAAATAATTCATATATGATACTAATTAAAGATTATATGACCTTTATTTCAAGAAAGGAAGCTATAGAAATGTTATCAGACCAAGAATTTAATGACGAACTTATTGATGGAGCTAGTTCATTTTTAAAGAATCCTCAAATTCTAAATCAAAATGTTATAACAGTTGACACTTATCCAACCCTAGAATTTACTGTAAAAGGAGAAGCTGAAAGATTAGGATACAAATTTGGAATGATTATGAAATTTTGGTTCATTTTTTATGAAGATAAGATTATTACTTTACAAGGTGGAGGAATGGACAATGAAGAATTTAAAGTTTTGGAATATCTTTATACATCGATAACTAATTCCGTGGTTTTCCCTGAACAATACAATTAATTATGACAAAATATTTTTATTTGGATGGAGACATAAAATTAGGTCCTTTCACTAAAGACGAATTAATAGACAAAAATCTAAATAGAGATTCAAGAATTTGGTTTTATGGTTTAGAAGATTGGACAAAATTATCTGATATTGTTGAATTAAAAGAAATCTTTAGTTCCCTTCCGCCTGACTTAAACACAAGAAACCATCTAGAAAACAAGGAAGTTTTTATTACTCAAAAAACCCAAAATGTAATTTCAACAATAGAAGTTCCAAAAAAGAAAAAAAACAAAAATATAAAGTGGATTATAATTGGATTAGTCTCTCTAATTATCATTCTACTTATATACAAATCATTTGAAAATCAAACAGACAGTGAATTGTACGAAAGCATAACTGCAAGTAGCTATGAATCCGACGTGGACTTTCAAATGTATGTAGATAAATTTTATAGAGATATTGGTGTTTATGGTATTTACCCTAAAAAACCAAAAACAACTATTATAAAATTTGCAAAATTAGACCAGTTACACAATACTACTCATATTAACGGTTTATCGTACGGAATTAATAATGATGATAGAATTGAAATTTATATAAATCCTTCGACTTGGAAAAGTTTTAATAAACCAATGCGATATTTTTTAATGTATCACGAACTAGCACACGATATATTAAATGTAGATGATTTAGAAGAAAAGACTATTAATGAAGGAAGATTAATGTATCCAGCAATTGCAGATTATGAAAAAAAAGATATGGATGATTTTATAGAAAGTTCTCACTCACTTTTTGAAGAGATTGCGGAAAAACAAAATTAATAATGGATAGAATAACTACCGCCAACAACGTATATAAAACATAGCTATTACAGGCTTTCCGAGAGGTTTGTGTGTATTTGCGAAGTCCGCCAAATTTTTTAATTTGGCTTTTTGAGAAATTAAGATAAAAAGAAAATTAAAAAATTCGGCTCGTGCATAATCCGAAAGGTTAGCGTCTATTTATACGCTACGTTTCATATACAAGACCGTTACCTTTAATTGCTCGAAAAAAAACCGAACTAAAATTTAACTGAATCCAAAGCCGAATAAAACTGTTTATATTTCAACAATCGAATCTGAATTTGAGCAAGTTTGCGGAATCGAAAAAGGGAATTGAAAACAAACTGAAAAACTTACAATGAACTGATTACTGAAAAAAACCTTTTGCGGAATTTTTCACTGAAACGGAACTGATATAAAAAATATAAATTTTCGGGAATAATAAGCGGAATGAACTAAGTCTTATGATTCGCAACTAAAAGGTAACAACGTGTATCGCTCATTGCGGCTGAAACAGTAAATGAAATGTGAGTTGCTACAAACCAAATTTTAGTAATCTGAAAAATTTGTACCTTGAAAACCGCAACGAAGCCATACACAATCCCGTTAGCGGCAAGTTGGAAAAACAACCTCAATTTAATATAATATTGACAATATTCAAAAGACATA
>Ga0209390_10000552_pt1 | contig 74425 bp, 70 predicted proteins | sample BON01_FD_187212 | JGI IMG/M metagenome (GOLD analysis project Ga0209390, IMG submission 187212) | Freshwater microbial communities from Lake Bonney liftoff mats and glacier meltwater in Antarctica - BON-01 (SPAdes) (version 2) | ecosystem: Environmental > Aquatic > Freshwater > Ice > Glacier...
AAAAAACCGGGCGCTTGGTGGGATCCCTCTCATGCCGATGCCATCGCCAGCCTTCGTGTCCTCCGCGCCAACGGCCAATGGCTCTCCCTCTGGCGCAACTAATCACCCATCACTTCTAATTACACCCCCCTTCACCCTCGCCGGTTTTGAAGCCAGCGTCGCTTCGATCACATTTTTACATGGACGGCTCCAAACGATTCCCTATCTCCGATCACTGCGACGGCCGTCGGTTTTTTAACCCCCGCCACCACATCAATCGCAGCTGGTTTGATGTCTTGAAGTGGCGCCGCACCAGCACCGCCACGCCCTGGCCTCGCTCCGTCGAGATTCCTAACCCACCGCCTTTGCGACCCGCCCCTCAAGACGGGACAATTCGAGCCACCTGGATCAACCACGCCACTGTTTTACTGCAAACCCGCTTCGGTAACTTGCTTATCGATCCAGTGTTCAGCGATCGAGTGAGCCCACTTTCCTGGGCCGGTCCCCGACGGGTTCATCCTCCCGGAATCGCGCTACCCCAACTTCCTCCGATTACCGCGGTGCTCCTCAGCCACGATCACTATGACCACTGCGACAAAGCCACCCTGCGCCACCTCGCTCAGAACTTTCCCGCCGCCAAATTAATCACGCCCTTGGGCAACGGCGCGATTGGGCAGCTTTGCGGGTTCGCCCCCTCCCGCATCGTCGAACTTGACTGGTGGCAAGCTCATGAAATTACCCTCGGTTTTCATGTTCGCGCCACGCCCGCTCGCCATTGGAGCAATCGCTTGAGGGGAATTCGAAACCGTCGCCTGTGGAGCGGATTTTTCGTACACGCGGGAGGCCGCACCGCCTACTTTAGCGGCGACACCGCCTGGGACGACCAGATGTTTGCCGATATCCATCGCAAATGCGGTGCCCCCAATATCGGCCTGATTCCCATCGGAGCCTACGAACCTCGGTGGTTTATGGAGTCGCAGCACTGTAATCCAGCCGAGGCCGTCCGGATCCATCAAACCGTCGGAGCCGTCAAAAGCCTCGGACTCCATTGGGGCACTTTTCAGCTCACTGATGAAGGCAGAGAAGAGCCGCCCACCGCCCTTAAATTCGCCTGTGAAGCAGCAAACCTCGCTCCTGCCGAGTTCGTGGTGCTTTCCCCCGGAGAATCGATCGACGCCTAGCAGCCCTTCGGGATGACGAACTTGCAAACCGGTTCAATTTCACAAGCAACCGCGGTTCAGCGGAAAATGTAGATTAATTGCAAAATACTTATGAGGCATTACTTCAGGTTGCTTTGGATCCGTTTCCATTTTAGTTAGGATCCTAACTTTAATTCATCAGAGCGACCTACTCCGGTGAATAGTGGCGTCAAACGTCATTGTATAAACCAAGCATCATGAATTTTCGCCACGCATCCGCCTTCGCGGTTGCCGGGCTGGCTCTAGTCGCCAGCGCCGGGAGCATGCGCGCCGACGAAATCAACCTCTGGCCCTTCTCGGTTGACCGCCAAGATGCTGCGACCGGCGGGACAATTCACTCGGGCCTCGGTCCTTTTGAGTTCTCTAGCACCTCGCCTGACGGCCTTGCGACAAGTGGATTTCGCCCCCTCTGGGACGAAGTGCGTGACACCAACACCGGCCAACAGCTGAGTGGCAGCTTCATCTATCCACTCGCGCACTGGGAGATGGATCCCTCCACTCAAAACCGAAACTGGACGATCTTTAACCTCGTGAATTTCAGTCAAAACGCGGCCGATAACATCACCGGATTCGATATCTGGCCTCTCTACTTCTCCCGCGAGACCGGTGAAAAGGCCACTTCCTACCAGGCGATGATGCCAATCTACGGCGAGGTCATCCAACGGTTTAATCAAGATCGATTGAAATGGGTGCTTTTCCCTCTTTATGGCCGCTTCGAAAAAGCCGGCGTGACGACCACGACCACGCCGTGGCCCTTCGTGAAGACGGTTTCGGGCGAGGGGCATCGTGGCTTTGAAATTTGGCCGCTGGGTGGCCATCGAGAACAAACCGGTGTCTCGCGCGATTCATTCGCCTTGTGGCCTTTGCTCTACCGTCAGGCGAGTAAACTTGATACCGACTCTCCCAGCCTCAAAACCGGATTCTTGCCGTTCTACGCCCTCGATCAATCCCCCGGCTACCGGAGCGAGACCTATCTGTGGCCACTTTTCGGATACGTCGATCGCACCGCCCCCTACCAATACCATGCCCGGCATTTCCTCTGGCCTCTTTGGGTCCAGGGACGCGGCGATGACCGCCACATCAACCGTTGGGCTCCTTTCTACAGTCACTCCCGGATCAAAGATCACGACAAGACCTGGGTGCTATGGCCTCTCTGGCGGCAGGCGACTTGGAACGACCCTAAATTGCGCCACGAGCGACGCCAACTCCTCTACTTCATTTTCAACGAAACGACTCAGCACGATCGCGCCAACCCCGACCTCAAGCCCGCTCGCAAGACCCACCTCTGGCCGCTCTTCAGCTCGTGGGATAACGGGGCGGGACAAAAACAAGTCCAAGCCTTCAGTCCCCTTGAGATTTTTCTGCCCCATCAAGACCGCACTCGTCGTCTCTGGTCGCCTCTATTCTCCATCTACCGCTTCGACCAATCCGCGCCCGGCGAGACTCGGCAATCCCTCCTTTGGGATGCCGTCACTTACTCCCGCAGCGAAGAACGCAATACTCGTCAGTTTAATCTCGGCCCTTTAGTCAGCTATCAATCGCAGACCACCGGTGAACGTATCAGGTTTTTTGCCGGGGTTTTCGGCTTCCAACGCACATCCGCTCAACGGGTCTGGCGGCCCTACTTTGGCCGTGCAAAGTCCTTTCCCTCCGCTTCAACGCCATGATGAACCGCATCCACAACTTCCTCGAAGCCTTTGGCAGTGGCCTCATCATGACGTGGCGAGCGTTCGCTCTCCTGCCGTCCGCTCCCCGAATTCTCAAGCGCACCACCGAACAAGGTTACCTCATCGGCTATACCTCGATCCCCATCGTAGCCGTGTTGTGCTTCTTTATCGGCGGAGTGCTCGCCCTGCAGGCCGGAATTAGTCTGCGCGACTTCGGCGCCAAAGAATTCATCGGCGCCCTCGTTGGCGCTTCCATGGCGCGTGAACTCGCCCCCATCATGGTTGCTATTCTCTTGGCCGGCCGCGTTGGAAGTGCGGTCACGGCCGAACTGGCCTCCATGAAGGTTTACTCGGAGATCGATGCCCTCATCACGATGAACATCCCCCCCGAGCGTCTCCTCGTTCTCCCCCGGATGCTCGCCGTGCTCATTGTGATGCCCATGCTCACCATTCTCGCGAATCTCATCGGCTGGTTCGGCGGAGCAGTGGTCTGTGAATACGTCGATTTTATCGGGCTCTCGGGGGAACAGTTTTTCCGCAACTTGCAGACTTTCGTCACGTTCGCCGACGTTTTAAACGGCATTATCAAAGCCGAAATATTTGGCTTCGTGATCATGATGATCGCCTGCAACACCGGTCTTCGGACGCGGGGCGGACCACGTGAGATCGGATTCGCCGTCACAAAGTCCGTCGTGCTCTCGCTCGTCGCGATTTTGACGCTAGACTACTTCATCACCAAAATTCTCGCCTGACCCTCATGCTTTTAACTCGATCCGTATTTCCTCCGCGAGAAGACCGTGCGCCTGTCGCAGTCTCGATCTCGGACGTCGGTAAATCCTACGGCGATCAAAGGGTGCTCACCGCTATCTCCTTCGATGTAAAACCCGGTGAAATCTTCGTGATCATGGGCCCGAGCGGTTCGGGGAAAAGCGTTCTCTTGCGTCACATCGCGGGTCTCGAACGACCCACCGCAGGCACCATCACGATTAATGGCGACAACCCCACTCTCGCCGAAACCCGCAACCGGTTCGCGCTGGCTCTGGTCTTCCAATCCGGCGCTTTATTCAACTCCCTGTCCGTCTACGACAACCTCGCGCTCTATCCTCTCGAGCACTGTCTGGGTTCGAAAAAGGATACTCGCGAACGCGTGATGCGAGCGTTGCGCATTCTCTCGATCGAAAATGCGGCCCATAAACTCCCCGCCGATCTTTCCGGCGGCATGCGCAAGCGCGTCGCCATCGCCCGTGCTCTCGTGATGGAGCCACAGCTCTTACTCTACGACGAACCCACCAGCGAACTCGACCCGATCATGGCAGCGACCATCGCCGAAATTATTGCGACGCTGAAAGAGGAATACGCGGTCACCAGCATCGTGGTTTCACACGACCGCGACCTCTCGCTCACCATCGCCGATCGCATCGCCCTGCTCAATCACGGCAAACTTGTCACCATCGCTACCCCGACCGAACTCAAAGCTTCAACCAACCCCATCATCACCGAATTTCTCGATCCTAAAATCGACATCCAAAATCCCCGTTTTAAATCATTGGAGGCAATACCATGAACAATGCACAAATGTCGGCCCGCGTAGGGCTGTTCTTCCTGTTAGGGGTCGCTCTTATCTGGGTGACCTTCGAATCACTCGGCGGCAACACGCTCGACGCCAAACGTTCTTACGTGCTGACGGCCCGCTTCGCCACCCTCAAAGAGCTTAAGGCCGGGGACGAAGTTCGCATGGCCGGGGTAACGATCGGTCAAGTCAGCGAGACTCGCCTTAACGGCCGCCTGGCCGAAGCAATTTTCCTCATCGGCAACGAGATCGAGGTGGCTGACAACGCGACCGCGACCATCGCCATGTCTGGCCTGCTCGGCAGCAACTACGTTTCTCTCACTCTCGGTTCCGCCGAAGCCCCGGCCCTCGCCCCCGGCAGTATCGTGCGATCCGTGGACACCCCCGATCTCAACACCGTGATCTCTCAAGTCGGCGAGGTCGGCCGCAAAGTCGAACAAGCCCTCAGTCAATTCACCGGATCACTCAGCGGTGGCAGCGGCGGCGAAGGCGTGATGGACAAGGTCAACGCGATGGTGGACGAGAATCGCACGCGCATTAGCAAGATTACCGAAAACCTCGAAATCGTCAGCACGCGTCTGCGCGATGGCGAAGGCACCCTAGGTAAACTCCTCTCCGATGAGACCGGTTACAACAAACTGGTTGCCGCCATCGAAGAAATTCGCGCCGCAGCCGAGAACGCCCGTGAATTCATGGCCAACGCTCAAGGCGTGATCGATCAGGTGAGGAGCGGGCAAGGCACCCTCGGCACCTTGATCTATGACGACACGGTCGGAAATGACATCAAGGCTTCCGCCGCCAGCCTCCGTGAACTATCCGCCAAACTCAACCGCGGCGAAGGCACCCTCGGTCGCTTGATCAACGACGACAGCCTCTACGTGGAAGCCCAAAATGCCGTGAAAAAAGTAAATCGGGCCGTGGATGGCTTGGCTGACCAAGGACCGATCTCAGCCGTCGGCGTCGCCGCTAATTCCCTTTTCTAACCGCTCGCGTTTGGTCGCGGTAAAATCCCAAGAGATTATCTTGGACCCCGTGGTCTTCGCGATTCCCTGCCAAACTACGTTGCCATCCTCCGTGATGACACCTTGGTATTCCACGCGCTCGCGCTTCTCGTCTACCCAACGATAAGTCGTCACCCAGACTCGACCGGTTTTCAGGCTATAGTAACCGCGATCCGGTCTGGGCGCGCCCAACCAATTTAAATAGAATGAACCATCCGCCCACTGGGTTTCACCCGGTATCGCTCGGATAATCTTGAAGCTCTCCTGATTAGCCGGATACACCAACGAAGGGGTCTCGTCGATCATCTCCCAGCTCCCGTTCAAAGCGTCGGGAACCTCCGCCTGCAGCGCACTGGTTACCCCCAGAGCCAAAACAACCACGCACAACCAAACTCGGGGGAAAGGGGAAATATTAGCGGCATTCATGACGGTCTACCTTGGACCGATCCATGAGAGTTGTCGCGCGCGAAATTCACCGCCGACCGCAATTCCGAAGTGAGCCGGGCGATGCCTTTGCTTGGTAGCGACCATCGAAAATTAAGCCCCAAGTTTCACCACCATCATCGCCGCTCGCCCAGCCTAGTCGCACCGTGCCAGCGGTCCCAGTGATGCGATCTGCCCCCACTCGGCCATTTAGGGTCGGTTCAATCACGTCGGGTCTGCCGACTTCCCCGTTGGTCAGCATCACGTCCCGCCCCCATCCAAAAATCGAAGTCGCGAGTCTCCGGTGGTGCCGACGGGGTTCACTCTGAGCCATCGCACTTAGACCCACGAACGGAGGGATCAAAAAACAAGCAAGCGCATCCCTCACAGGATGCGCTTTCCAAATTCTGGAGGCGAGTTTGACCGCCGACTAAAACGGCCTAACTCACCTTTAAGAACACCATCGATTCTCTACATCTTGGGTCCGCCTTGAGCCAAGGCTCGCGCGCGCAAACGAAGACCGTTGAGGCGAATAAACCCCGTCGCATCGTTCTGATTATACCAACTCTGCACCCCTTCCATCGAAGCGATGTTTTCATCGTAGAGCGAATACTCGGACTTCGTTCCACAGGTGGTGACGTTACCCTTGTAGAGCTTAAGCCGAACCTTGCCGGTGACATACTCCTGGCTCTTGTCGATGAGCACTTGCAGGGCCTCGCGCTCCGGCGCGAACCAGAAACCGTTGTAAATCAGTTTGGCGTAGCGCGGCATCAAATCATCGCGCAAATGCATCAAGTCTCGATCCATCGTGAGCGCCTCGACTTGACGATGACCGTGCATCAAAATCGCGCCACCAGGAGTCTCATAGACTCCCCGTGACTTCATTCCGACAAAACGATTCTCCACCATGTCAACGCGCCCCACGCCGTGCTTGCCTCCCAGGGTATTGAGGGTCTTCAACACCTTACCCGGCGTCATTTTTTTGCCGTTCACCTTCACGCAATCGCCCCGCACGTAATCGAGTTCGACGTATTCCGCCTTGTCGGGGGCATCCTCCGGATCAACCGAAAGTTTAAACATGTCCTTGTTCGATTTGACCGTCGGATCAAACCAAGGATCTTCCAAGATGCCCGCCTCGTAGGAAATGTGGAGGAGGTTTCGATCCATCGAGTAAGGCTTTTTAGCCGAAGCTTCGACGGGGATTTTGTGTTTCTCACAATAAGCAATCATCTCCGTTCGCCCCGGGAAGTCTGCTCGAAAATTGTCCATTTTCCACGGTGCCATGATGATCAGATCCGGCGCCAAAGCCATATAGGACAACTCGAAGCGGCATTGGTCATTGCCCTTGCCGGTGGCACCATGCGCCACGGTATCCGCACCTTCCTTACGGGCGATTTCGACCTGTGCCTTCGCAATCAAAGGCCGCGCAATCGAGGTGCCCAAAAAATACTGGCCCTCGTAAATCGCGTTGGCGCGAAGCATCGGATAAATGTAATCTCGCGCAAATTCCTCTACCAGATTTATCGTGTAATGCTTCGAAGCGCCCGTTTTACGCGCTTTCGCGCTAAGACCTTTAAGCTCTTCTTCCTGCCCCACATCCGCGGCATAGGTAATAATTTCGGCTCCATAGGTTTCCTTGAGCCACTTGACCACGACCGAGGTGTCGAGGCCGCCTGAGTATGCGAGAACAATTTTCATGAGATATAAGCGAACAGTTTTAAGGCCTCGCCCAATCTGGGCGCAAAGCAAATCCCGTTCCTGCTAAAACTCGATAAAGAGAATTTTAAATCCCGGTAAAAATCCCGTTTTACGTCCATCCGAAATTGGCCCGTGGATCGAGGGTCGCAGGGTCGGCTCAAACACCGCCCCCCCCCATAACTCGACCTGCCTCTATTCCCGTTCCACCCCAACGTTCCGGGACTTTACTTTGGTCGAAATCATGATCGTCGTCGTGATTATCGGGATACTTGCCGCGATCGTGATTCCCGCACTTCACCGAGCCTCAGCCCGATCGCAAATCAACCCTTTCGCCAACGACCTCCGCGTCGGCCGCGATGGCCTCGAAACCGACGCCTTGAGCAATGGGGCTGGGCCACCCGATGACGCATCGGGCATGCCCGTTGAGGTCGACGGATACGTCAGCCGGGCGAAGTTAAACCGGCACCCACCACTCGGCGGCACTTGGGACTGGGATGGGGGCGGGTTCGCATACCCCGCCGGTCTCTCGGTCAGAAACCCCACCGCCGATCGCGACCCCCGATGCACCTGGTCGGTCAACCCGTTGTTGACGGGAACCTTTCAACCGGGGATTTCAGATCCCGGAGCGGAGGCAACACTTACATCCTAGAGTTCGAGGAAATCGGCCAGCGGGTCTCGATCAGCCCCGAGGCTGTTGCGCCAGCACCGCCATGATCGCTTTCTGGGTATGCAAACGGTTTTCCGCTTCGTCGAAGATAATGCTGCGATCGTTATCGAGCACTCCTTGTGACACCTCTTCCCCCACATGGGCCGGGAGACAATGCATGAAAAGCGCATCGGATTTCGCCGCGCTAAAGACCTTTTCATTGACCTGATAGGGCATCATTTGAGCAATGCGCTGTTTGGTCTCTTCTTCTTTACCCATGCTCACCCACACGTCGGTGTAGACCACATCGGCATTTTGAACGGCCTCGAATGGATCGGTCGTAAACGAATACGAGCCGGCAAACCCTTCCTTTTCCGCGAGAGCTTTGATCTCGGCCGACGGTTCAAATTCGGCGGGGCCCGCCAAGGCAATATTCATCCCGAAAAGGCCAGCGCCCAGAATCCACGAATTGGCCATATTGCAGGCCGTATCACCCAAAAACGCAATCTTCCGGCCCTTAAGCGAAGCGAGCAGATCACCGCCTTTGGGGGCCCATCGTTCTGCCATGCTGAACGCATCCGTGTAGATCTGACAGGGATGAAGAAAGTCCGTAAGCGCATTGATGACCGGCACCGTGCTAGCCGCCGCCAACCGTTCGACATCCGAATGGTCATAGGTTCTCACGATGATTCCATGCACAAAACGGGACAACACCTTTGCCGTGTCCTCGATCGTTTCACCGCGCCCCAGTTGGATATCATTACGATTGAGAAACAGCGGATTGCCACCCAGTTCATGAATGCCCACTTCGAACGAAACCCGTGTCCGGGTGCTCGATTTGGAAAAAATCATTGCCCAGGTCTGGTGCGCTAATACCGGAGGGGTGTGCCGACCGCGCTTAGCTTTGAGGTCACGAGCTAAGGCGAATACTTCGGCCACCTCATGGGGCCGTAGATCGGTCTCTTTGAGGAAGTGTTTCATGGGTAAAGGGTAAGAAGGTATAAAACACCGGACCGCGCGGCCAGACTAAAAGCCATGCGCCGACTCGACCGGCCAAGGGGTGCGGGACTGCGCGATCAATCGATGCATGTCCGCGACTCGATCTGGATGCTGCGCGGCGATATCGTCCTGCTCGAACGGATCACGATCCAAATGGAAAATCTCCATCGCTTTCCCGACTTCTAGGTAAGCTTTCCACGGCCCCTGCCGCACCACTTGAGCAAACACTTTTTGCTCCTGCCCCTGGCAGAATTCCCAATACAAAAAATCGTGAGTCACTTGAGCAGACCCATCGCCCCGCAGCGTCGGCCACATCGAAATCCCATCAACCTGGGCCGGCACGGGTTGAGCCAATATCTCCGCCATGGTGGGCAGCACATCTTGAAACGAACTTAAATGGGTCGTCTGGGTTCCTGCCTTAATCACTCCAGGCCATCGCGCCAACATCGGTGCGCGAATTCCACCCTCGTGCATATCGCGTTTGTGACCGCGCAAGCTCCCTGATGAATTCCAAAAAAGGGGATCATGGCCGCCTTCCTTGTGCGCTCCGTTGTCACTGGTAAATAGGATCAAGGTTTCTCCCTCGATGCCCAATTCCTGCACGAGTTCGATGATCTCTCCGACTTGGTTGTCGAGATTTTCCATCATGGCCGCGAATCCCGCGATCGGATTCTGCACATCGGGACAATCCTCTTCTCCCGCCCGATAAGTTCCAACCACATCATCAAATTGAGGGAATACTTTCCTCCATTTCTCGTGCAAAGCCGCCGGCGCGTGCATCGCCGCATGCGGGACTGCGGTCGGAATATAACAGAAGAATGGTTTTTTGGATTTAGCATTTTTCGCGATGAATCCCTTGGCCCGATCCATGATCAAATCGTGCACGTAGGTCCCCGATTCGAGCGGGATCTCATTTTGCCCGTCGACGTAAGATGAAGGGTAATACGTGTGCGCAATCGTTTGGCTCTTCCAGCCGACAAATTCATCAAACCCATGCGTCAGGGGCGACTGCACGCCGTCACCGGCCGTGTGGCCCAACCCCCACTTTCCAAACGCTCCGGTGGCGTAACCCGCCGCCTTAAAGATTTCCGGCAGAACCGTGACCGCCGGATCGAGCTCCGCATTCACTTCGCCGGTCAAATTTCCCCGAATATAGATTCGTCCCGCATGCTGCCCCGTCATCAAAACGGCCCGTGATGGAGAACAAACCGTATTGCCCGAATAGTGCGCGGTAAATTGCAGTCCTTCTTCCGCCAGTCGGTCGATGTGGGGCGTCGCGAACTTTTCCTGCCCGTAACAGGAAAGGTCTCCGTAACCCAAATCATCCGCCAGAATATAGATGACGTTAGGCGTATCAGTCGCCCGGCAAATCGCCGCGAAAACAAACGCAAAAGTGAGAGCGAACAAACGCTGGGGTAACTTTTTCATAGTCGGAAGATAAAGCTCAGTTGGAGCCGTGGTGAACTCGATTCTTTAAGCTGCGGCCAGCACCCGACGCAGGATCGTCACGGATTCGGCCAGTTCATCGGCCGTCGCGTTAAGCGGCGGTAATAATCGCACCACATTTCCCCCCGCAATCGGCACCAACATGCCTGCCGCGCGCAAGGCGGCGCACCAAACCAGCACGTCGCCGTTCATCTGCAGTCCAATGATGAAGCCTTGGCCGCGCAGACCCACCATGTGTTGCGGAAACTCCCGGATCAGCGCCCGCAACGCTTCATGCCAAGATACGCTCAACCGAGTCACATTCCCGAGTAGGTCTTCTTTTTCCAACACATCCATTACCGCCAATGCCGCCGCGCAGGCCAACGGCGTGCCACCAAACGTAGTGCCATGGGAGCCCGGTTGAAATAAGTCCGCAAACGGCGCACTAATCCAAACCGCACCAATCGGAAATCCTCCGCCCAACCCCTTGGCCATCCCTATCGCGTCGGGCCGAACCGCCGCATGCTGAAACGCAAAAAAGGCGCCCGTCCGCCCGATGCCGCACTGCACCTCATCCAACATGAGCAGCAAATTGTGTTTCGAACAAAGTGCGCGCAGGCCGCGCAGAAATTCAGGTGTCGCCGGATTCACGCCCCCTTCTCCTTGAATCGTCTCGATGAAAATCGCGGCGGTTTGCTCATCAATTAGATCCTCGAAACTTTCCAGGTCATTGAGCTTTGCAAACGCAAACCCGGGCACGAGGGGTCTAAACCCTTTTTGGATTTTCTCCTGCCGCGTCGCACTCATGCCCCCGAATGTCCGTCCGTGAAACGCGTTCTCCGCACAGATAACTTTATAACAGTTACCCTCTTCGCCCGATTTCCGGATGCCGTGCAATCTCGCGAGTTTCAGTAACGTTTCGTTCGCCTCCGCCCCACTGTTGCAGAAATACACTCGCCCGGGCCCGGCTTGCTGCACCAGCCGACGGGCCAGTTCACCTTGGTTCGGATTCCGAAATAAATTACTCGTGTGGATAAGTTCACCGGCCTGCTTCCGAATCGCTTTAACCCAATGGGGATGACAGTGACCCAGTGCACTCACCGCGATCCCGGAGGTGAAATCCAAATACGCCCGCCCTTCATCATCCCAAACCCGCGAGCCCACGCCTCGCGCCAAGGTTAACGGAGCGCGACCGTAGTTTTGAACGACATGCGCGTCGTAAAGATCAGCGGTGCGGGTGTGGGTGATTTCGGAATTCATGGCTCGGGAAAAAGAGGAAACTATCGGTTGAACGGACAATGTCCCTGCTCAATCCATCAAAAAAAACTACGGCAGACCGTCACGGCTCGAGAAACCTACCCGTGCACGATTTCAGTACCGATACCCTTATCAGTGAAAATTTCCAATAAAAGCGCATGCGGTAATCTCCCATCAATGAAGTGAACGCGATGCACCCCGTCCTTCAACGCGCGCATGGCCCCACTGACTTTCGGTCGCATTCCTTTACCGATCACGCCCGACTCTCTCAAACCATCCACTTCCGAGATTTTCAACGTGGAAATCAACGAATCAAGATTACCCGGATCACTCAACAGACCGGGCACATCGCTCATGTAAACGAGGCGTCGAGCTCGCAACGCACTCGCCACCCGCCCTGCCGCGACATCTGCATTCACGTTGTAGGGGCGACCCTCATGATCAACCGCAACGGGTGAAATCACCGGGATAAACCCATCCGCAATCGCCTTCTTGATGAGCTTTGCTTTCACCTCAACGACATCCCCCACATAACCGAGATCGATCGGGTTCCCCTCGTCATCCTTTTCCAGTTTTCGGCAGACCATGACCTCGTCGCCATACAAACCTTTCGGTTTACCTCGCGCCTCGACGATTGCCCGGCAGACCTCCGGGTTCACCACTTTATTGAGGGTGTTTTTGACGATATTGACCGTGGATTCATCGGTCACCCGCATGCCGTTAATGAACTTCGCCTCAAGCCCGGAAGCCGCCATCGCTCGAGTGATCGCCTTGCCGCCTCCATGCACCACCACCGTATGGATTCCACAGGCCGCGAAAAACGCGATATCGTAAGCAACCCGAGCACGAACCTCGGGATCTGGATCATCCATGAAGCTCCCACCGTATTTGACGACGAAGGTCGAACCTCGGAAATTTTGGATATAAGGAAGGGCCTCGAGAAGCACTTTGGCTTTCGCGGTGATTTCAGCGACGTTCATCGTAGGCGGTAATAACTAAACTGTAACATGTCTGGGCAGCGAGAAGAGGTGCCGGTTATGGCGTAGTGAGCATCGTTTTCGATGTAAAACTGCAGCTTTCGGCCACGAGTCCCGTAAATTCGACTTCACAGGGTGTCCTCCAACCCCCACTCCTCCTGTGTGCCCAGCACTCAACTCACTTTCTCAACCCGCGACGAACACCGCGCTTGGCTAGCCAGTCAGTCGAGGCTTCCCCGCGGCTTTCGCGTCGGCACCACATCGTTCGACTTCACTCCAGTCGAAGCCGACAAACCCGCTACAATGACCTTAACGGTGATCGCCCCCGACCGTCCGACTGCGGACTTCGCCGCCGTGTTCACCCGTAACGCATTTCCGGGTGCCCCGGTCATCATCGGGCGACAGCGTCTCGCCGCACCTAAATGGGGTGCGATTCTAGTGAACAATAAGATCTCCAATGTCTGTGCCCCTGGAGGAGAGCAAACCGCTGAAGCCATTTGTTCCGCCGCCGCCGAGGCCTTGGGCATCAAAGCGTCAGAAGTCCTTCCCTGCTCCACTGGCGTCATTGGGTGGACCCTTCCCTTCAAAGCTATGAAAGCAGCGATACCTTCCGCCGTATCCGCGCTCCAAGCGGATTCCGTTCTCCCCGCGGCTAAGGGTATCGTCACCACTGATCTGTATCCCAAAGTTCGATCCGCCATGGTCGGAGAAGGTCGCATTGTGGGCATCGCCAAAGGCGCCGGCATGATTGAACCCAACCTAGCGACAATGTTGGTCTATTTTCTCACCGACCTGAAAATTGACCGCCAAGCACTTCGCGAATCACTCCAGTTCGCCGTCGATCAGACGTTTAACCGCATCAGTATCGACAGCGATACCAGCACCTCGGACACCGTCGCCATTCTTTCTTCCGGCCGAGTCGAGGACGTCAATCTCTCCGATTTCCGTGCGGCACTCTTGGAAGTCTGCCAAGATCTTGCCGAGGATGTCGTCCGCAATGGCGAGGGCATCCGCCATGTGCTCAATATTCGAGTCAGCGGCACCCCAACCGACCAAGACTCCGTCGCCATCGGCAAGGCGATCGCCAATGCACCACTCTTTAAATGCGCGATCGCGGGCAATGACCCCAACGTGGGCCGACTGGTTCAGGCGATCGGAAAGTACCTCGGTGTATCCGCCCCCTCCTTCGATGTATCCGGGATGACGTTAAAGCTCGGTGGCCACGAAATTTTCCGCGACGGCGTGTTCCAACTCAATCCCGCCAAGGAGACCGCCCTCGTCGCGCACCTCGAACAAGCCGAACTCTATCAAAGTGCGCCTGACACCCGGGGAAACTATTCCCCTCCCATTGACTACCCCCCCCATGAACGGTGCGTAGAAATCGAAGTCGATTTCGGGGTAGGCCCCGGCCACGCCACGGTAATTGGAGGCGACCTGACGCACGAATACGTCACCGAAAACACAGACTACCGCAGCTGATACCAGTCTCCACTAGGAGGTAGGCTTTAGAAACCTGCCGGCAGCATCATTTTTAACCACCGATTGCGGATAAACCCCGGATACTCATTCCCACGCCCATGCTTTTTATCCGGATCGGATTCGTAATCTGTGGTCAACAAAACGAGGCTGACGGCTTTCGTGTTCTTCGCGGCTGAAGCTTAAAAGCTTCGGGACATTGATGGAAGCAGCCGTAGTCCTGCCCGCAACGGAGCAGGCTCGCCTGATTCTAGCTCAAAAAAAAAGCCGCCCAAATTCTGGGCGGCTTTTTGATAAATTTTGCGAGAGGACGATTAACGCTTGGAGAACTGGAAGCGCTTACGAGCACCAGGTTGACCCGCTTTCTTACGTTCCTTCATCCGTGGATCACGCTTGATATGACCAGCCTGTTTTAGCGGAATACGAAGCTCTGGGTTCATTTTCTGGAGCGCGCGGGCAATGCCATGAGCGACTGCGCCGGCTTGGCCAGAAACTCCGCCACCACCAACATTGGCGGTCACATCATATTGATCACGAAGCTCGACGGTCAGCAGAGGAGCATACGCGACTTTGGCGAAGTTCTCGTGAGAGAAGTAGTCTTCAAAATCACGGCCATTGGCGATAAGCTTGCCAGTACCCGGAGTAAGACGAACGCGGGCAGTGGCGGTCTTACGACGGCCGGTGGCGAGAAAAACGGTAACAGTTTCAGCGGTCATAGGAAAAATTAGACGGACATCGGAGCCGGATTTTGGGCCTCGTGGGTGTGCTCAGGGCCGGCAAACACGCGAAGCTTCTTCAGCATCTGAGCGGCAAGACGGTTCTTGGGCAGCATACCTTTGACGGAGTGCGTGATGATAAATTGTGGATTACGCTTCCGTTGCTCGGAAAACGACCGGTAGCTTTCGCCTCCGACGAATCCAGAGAAGAACATGTATTCATTTTGCTCTTCTTTTTTACCGGTGACGACGACTTTTTCGGCATTGATCACAATGACGTAGTCGCCGGTATCGACGTTGGGAGTGTAAGTGACTTTATGGCGACCGCGCAGCACGTTGGCGATCTTCACTGCCATGCGGCCAAGAACCTGACCCTCGGCATCGACAATATGCCACTTGGGTTGCACGGCTTCTTTTTTGGCGAGGAATGTTTTCATGGGAAAAGGGGCCAATAGCTAGGTTTCAGGGGGGTCCTGTCAACCTGCTATTTCGCTTCTAACAAGAAATCCCGTCCTCACTCTAGGCGAAAACGGGATTAAAGATTAAAAATGATCGGATATATCAGCTTAGAAGCCGATGCTCACACCGGTCATGAAGTAAAAGTAGGAGCCATCATCACCGGCGATGTCATTGTCCGTGTAAACCAAACCGAAGTAGGCCCCCGCGGAGTCGTTGAGCGTGTAGTTGATCGTGGTGCTCAGGCTGTAGTAGTTGTAATCCCCGCCCCCACTGGCCGATACGAAGCCGTAATCAGCCGCGAGATCAAAGGTCGAGGTGTCAGACAACTCAGCACTGTAGCCGACTCCGAACTGGAAAGTCGAAACTTCGAATTCCGTCTCGTAATAATAGTAGGCGGAACCGGAGACCCCACCACCGAGATCACCCGAGGCACCGATAAAGGGCTCGAACTGCTCATCGCCAGAGGAAGTCTCTGGGTAGTAATAATAAGTGGCGCCAAAATCCAAGGCCCACGTGTCATTGATCGCAACCCCGTAACCGGCATAGAAATCATATTCGTTCAGCGCGGTGTTGGTCACCGGTTCGCTGATCCAGATACCCGCGTAGAAATCGCCACTGGCGAACTCGATTGAGGGCTGAATGGCGTCGTCCGCGTATTTGATTCCACGGAAAACGTAGTCACTCACGTAAGGAAAATCCATCGTCAAGGAATACGAGGATTCTTGGGCACCGAGGTTCGAACCTGTAACCAGGGCGGCAAGTAGTAGGGCTGCAGTCTTCTTCATTTGTTTTTATAGTCTGTAGTTTTTGAAACGCTTGCTGGATTTCTCCGAAACTCGAATCAGCCTTCAGTTCAGACCTTGTGGCCTAATTGTTGGCTTAAACGAGTAACTGGGAGTTTTCCATCAAGACGATAACAGGCTTCAGCAAGGTTTGGGCCAAAAACGAATCAAGTATGAAAATAATTAAAGTAATCGCGGCAGTTCTTGGTTTTCTAGGAGTGTCTTTAGGCGCCTTTGGCGCTCATGCATTGCGTGATCACCTCAGCGCCCATGAGATGACGCAAGTCTGGCAAACTGCGATTCAATATCATCTTATCCACGCCGGTCTGTGCTTCCTCCTCACTCGCAATGCCCCCGATTCCGACCGCAGAGCCAAACGAATCGCGTTCGCGTGGATCATCGGAATCATTCTTTTCAGCGGCTCACTCTATGGCATGGCCCTCGGTGGACCTAAATTGCTCGGACCCATCACGCCTCTTGGCGGGCTTTTCTTGCTCTACGGTTGGGGCTGCGCCGCTTGGGACGCATTGAGACCGACCTCCGCGTCTCGCCCATGATCAAGATTCCGCGTCCGCTTTTCCCCGTTATTGCGGAATTGAGCAATATTGGCCGCCCTCGATTCGTGGGCGGCTGCGTCCGGGATGCGCTGCTCGGGTGCCCCGCGGAGGACTTGGATATCGAGGTCAGCGAGACGTCTTTTGATATTTTGGCCCAGACACTACGCCGATTTGGCGCAACTGATGTAGTCGGAAGGAGCTTTGGCACCGTGAAGCTCAGTCTGGATGGCACGTGTTACGATTTCTCGCTCCCACGACGCGAATCCAAGACCGGACAGGGCCATCGAGGGTTCAAAATTGAACCGGATCCAACGCTAAGCGACACTGAGGCGGCAGCTCGACGCGATTTTACCGTCAACGCCATGGCTTGGGATCCCGCAACCCAAACCCTCGTGGATCCTTTTAATGGCAGATCCGATCTGGAAGCAAAAACTCTGCGCCACACGAGCTCCTCCTTCGTCGAGGATCCGCTCAGAGTGTTACGCGCCATGCAGTTTGCATCCCGGTTCGAAATGCATCTCGCACCAGAAACCATCGAACTTTCTAGATCAATTTCGCACACTTTCACCGAATTAGCTCCGGAGCGCGTATGGGCCGAGTGGGACAAATGGGCCCTTCACTCGCGCAGGCCATCCTTCGGACTGCGCGTCCTCCACCAAACCGACTGGCTGCGCCATTTCCCGGAAATCGACGCTCTGGTCCACACGCCTCAAGATCCGATCTGGCACCCGGAAGGCGACGTTTTCACGCACACCCTGCACTGCCTGGATGCACTCGTCGCCCACTGCGATTGGGCAAAAATGCCCTTTGATTCTCGCCGCACCTTGATGTTCGCCGTTTTGGCCCACGATTTTGGAAAACCCGCCACCACCGTGCAAAAAGAACGCGCCGGGGTTCTGCGCTGGGCCAGTCCTCGCCACGCTCACGAGGGCGGCCCACTCGTCGGGTCTTGGCTGGAGCGCATTGGCGCACCCCACCGCTTCGCTCCCGTGGTTTCGCCTCTGGTGCGCTTTCATATGGCCCATCACGGCACGGGCGATCAACCGCCTTCCGACAGCCATATCCGGCGACTCGCCCGAAAACTCGCTCCCGCCACAATTTCCGAACTCGTCACCGTGATGCGAGCCGATGCCCGTGGTCGGCCACCGCGGCATGATCGCAACGTGTTAAAGTTAATCGATTTCATCGAAAATCGAGCCGGCGCTTTAGCTCTCCAAGACAATACCCCCCAACCGCTTATCCTCGGTCGACATCTCATTGAGCGCGGTCTGACTCCAGGTCCCCAGTTTAAGACTATTCTGGATGAGGCCTTTGAAGCACAACTCGATGGTAAATTTACCGACCATGACGGTTCTATGGTTTGGATAGATTCACATTTGAAGCCGGACGCTTGATGAGTTAGGGTCCTCCAACATGCCTTCCCAACTAGAGCAGCTCAAATCCTTCACCACTGTAGTCGCCGACACCGGAGACTTCGAAAGCATGAAGGCTTTCACCCCTCAAGACGCGACGACGAACCCGTCGCTTATTCTCAAGGCCGCCGGCCTTCCCGCTTACGCAGCCCTCGTCGACCGCGCGATCGCGGAAGCCGGTCCGGACGCGTCGATGGACAACGTAATCGATCTACTCTTGGTCACTTTTGGCCAAGAAATCCTTAAAATTGTGCCCGGGCGGGTCTCCAGCGAAGTCGACGCCCGCCTATCGTTCGACACCGGGGCGACGATCGAACGCGCTCACCACATAATCGACCTCTACGCCCAAGCCGGCATCTCCCGCGACCGGGTGCTGATCAAAATCGCCTCGACCTGGGAAGGCATCAAAGCCGCCGAGTCCCTTGAGCAAGAAGGCATCCATTGCAATCTCACCCTGCTCTTCTCCTTCGCCCAAGCAATCGCTTGTGCGGAAGCAAAAGTGCAACTCATCTCCCCTTTCGTCGGCCGGATCCTGGACTGGCACAAAAAATCAACCGGCAACGAGTATGTTGGCGCCGACGATCCCGGCGTAATCTCGGTCACCGAGATCTACAACTATTACAAAAAGTTCGGTCACGCGACCGAGGTGATGGGCGCCAGTTTCCGCAACACCGGTGAAATTCTCGAATTAGCCGGCTGCGATCTTCTCACCATCTCGCCGAATCTCTTGCAAGAACTGGCCGAGTCCGACGCGACCGTAGAACGTAAACTGAACGCCACCACTGCGGCGTCTGCCGACATCGAACGGGCCACGTATGACGAGAAGAGTTTCCGCTTCGCCCTCAACGAAGATGCCATGGCCACTGAAAAGACCGCCGAAGGCATTCGCAACTTCGCCGCCGATATCGTAAAACTTGAGCAGTTGATCGACGCCAAACGCGGTTAATCAATCCATCTCTTTTAACCCTAAGCCGGACTTCGGTCCGGCTTTTCTTTTGCACCTATGATTCGTGGTTTTCAGTGGGATCTCGCCCGCCAAATCGAGAAACTCGATTGGTTACTCATCCAACTGCCCAAATACGCGCGCTGGGGGTATCAAGAGCTGCATCTTCATCTCGAAGACGCCGTGGACTATCCCAGCCTACCCGGCGTGGCCCGGGCCGATGCCTACTCTTGGGCGGAGTTTCAGCAGTTGGTCACTGCCGCCACCAGTCACGGCATCAAGGTGGTCCCCATCGTCAATCTGTTAGGACACACCCAATACCTGATCAAAACAGAACAGTATCGCGATCTCAACGAACTCCGGGGGCCCGATGGCACGGCCCTCCCCGATGGACAAGTTTGTCCCAGCGATCCCCGCACGCTCGAAGTCGCTCGCCGGCTGATTGCCGACGTCGCCCCTTATTGCACCGCGGGAAAGATTCATGTTGGATTGGATGAATCGTTCCATCTCGGTAAACACCCCGACAGCCAAACGGAAATCAATAAAATTGGTCGAGCGTCCTACTTCGCTCGCTATGTGACCCAGTTGCATGACCTGGCAAAATCGCACAATCTGCGCACTGCCATCTGGGCCGACATGCTGGTCTTATTGCCCGAAGCGATCGCCCAACTGCCACCGGGACTGATTGCGTATGATTGGTATTATCATGCGTTCGCCCGCCTCCCCCGTTTCGAACTCCACAATTTCAAAACCTATAATCTAGCTGGAAGACTCCAAGACCAAGGAATCGAATACTGGGGATGTCCCATGAACGGCGCTTTCCGCCACGAGCCCATGCCCGTGTTTGGTGAGCGTATTGCCAATGCTCAATCTTGGTGGGACCGCTGCCAAACCACCGCCGCAGCAGGATTCCTCGTGACGGGCTGGGAGCCAAATCGGCTCGCGCTGGAGACGACGGTCGTCGTGGATGCCGCCATCGCCGGACTGTGGCTGGACCCGGTGCCTCACGATCAAGTTTCACTGCTGCGCCGAGGATTCGAGCGCGTCTACGGCCAACGCTTCGCGGCCGAACGGGCTCGTCTGATGCTAGCCGCCGACGAGCGCGCATTTGCCGGCTACGCTCGATGGGAGATCAACCACCGTTGGGACACCATCCATGGTCGCGATGGGACCGCTCGCTACCGGTCGGACGAGCGCTTTTTTGATCGATCTACCCGCCGAAAGCTCCCGGCGGCATTCTCCGCTAGTTTTAGTTGGCGGAAGTATCTGGCCGCGCGGGACTGCTTCGTTCGGGAAACGCATGGCGAGATCCAACGTGCCCGTCGCCTGCTCCAAAGGCATCGAGCAGGGGATTTAGGAAAATGGTTCAAGAATATGGAGTGCCGTTTGAGCGTGTTTGAGGAGTCGCAGCGGCGGGCCACGGGCGCAGCGGAAGACATGTGGAACCTCTCCCGGAAACCGGATCCTCAGTCGCCCAACTCTCAGCAAGTCATTCATGATCAGGCTAAAACCAAGCAATGGCGTCGGTGGCTCGAAGCGGCTTCTCAAGATTCGCAACACCTTCTTTCCTCGTCTCCCTTTGGCGGCAAATGGCAGTTTTATTGCATTGTTCATACGATTCGCCCTGCCCTGCAAAAAATCGTGATTCAGCAACAAGCTGAAGCCGGGGGTTGGCACGATTCACATGAGCGTTACCTGATCGAGTTTCGCACCAAAGCCGCTAAACCACGGATAAATATTCGGCACTGGTTGAGTTTTCCCCTCAATTCCCCCTGCGATCGCTTTCGCTTGGTGAGTAGAGGTATTGGCGAACTTTCACTCAGCGATATCCATCTCTCCGATGGCCTCCAAGAGATCAGACCCCAAATAAAGCCGGCCCGAAAGTCTAAACGCATCAGTCTTGGGCGAAAGCAACCGGTGGTGGATTTCTTCCAATTCGACCGAGCCGAGAACCAAAGCGTTTGGCAGCCAATTTGGGCACTTTCCCCCACCTCCCCCCTCTGATTTGTGCAAACGAGTAACTGACCGAGCCTCCGCATCGCAACTCCTCGAGTGCGACATTAAGCTTGAGCGCACAATTCGCCACCGCTTTGGCCCGAGGAGCTCCCCCGCTTACGAATTTCTGGACGACTCTTGGTCTCGACTTTGGTTTTCTCAGGCTGGGCCACGAAATCAGCAGAAACCCAAGCGTCTCGACACAAGGACTACGACTACGCCGACATCACGGGTTCAAATCTCCGCATAAAAGTGCGGGAAGGTGAGCACTCCGTTTAGAAAGGGCGCAACACCGTGGCCACCACGGATACTGCCCGATGTGCACGACGCCTTCCCAGTGCCCCAGAGCGTCGTGAACGCAGGCCAATTAGGCCTTTGGCTTCCTGTATTCGGCGCACAAAAAAGCACCCACCGAAGTGGGTGCTTTGAAATGACTTAACGACTAGGGAAGCTTAGAACTGTTGTTCGAGCTTCACGTAGAGGTAGCGGCCCAATGGGGAGTAGGAGCGCTCCGAGTAGTTGTTGCTGAACGCGCCTGGCGAGGTGGGAGGCGGGTTGTCGAAGAGGTTCGTCGCACCAATGGTGAATTTGGTCTCGAACTGATCACGCTCGCGGAGCGTGTAGCTGAGCTGACCATTCACGATCCAGTCGGCTTCGATACCGTCATCACGTCCTCCAGTGTCATCGACAACGGAGTGCATGTAAGTGCCGCTCATCGAGGCACCGAGAGGCCCCTTGGCCCAACGGGCGTAAAGACGACCCTTATACTCAGGGTAGACTACATCACCATCGAAAATACCGAGGTAGCTGTAGGTGTCTGAGCCAATCGCGGTGATCTGCTCTTGCTTGAGGTAGTTCGTGAGGCTGGCACCGAAGACGTAGTCACCGATGGAGTCCGTGCGCCAGGTGTATTTAGCTTCCAAATCGACGTATTCAGTCTTCTGGAAAGCCACGTTACGAGGACCCACGCCTAGGAGCTGATCGATCACGACTCCGTCAGGAGCAGTGGAATCGTTCTGCAAGGTGATACGATCGGAGAAAATCGCACTTGGGTTCGTTGGACCACCATCACGGGCCCAGGCACTGACCACGCCTTGCACCGAGTAAACGATGAGGTTGGATTGGTCGATGAGCGCCCAATCGACGGTGAGCTCGAGGCCGGGAATCGCTTTAGGCGAGTAAGTCGCACCGAAGCTGTAAATGTTGGATTCTTCCGGAGAAAGTGTTTCACCCGATTCTTGCGAACCAACGTAGCTCACCGAAACTTGGTAGAGACGCAGAGGATCACTGGAATCGAAACGTGGATCGATGATTTCAGGAAAGGACTCGAATCCTGGGTTGTAGAGATCCAATAACGAAGGAGCCACGAAGCCTTGGGAAAAGTTGGCCCGAACGGTCAACTCATCCTCAATAGCGCTCCAGCGGAGGCCGGCGGAACCGACTTTGGCTTGGAACTCGTTCTCATAGTCTTCGAAGCGGTACGCCAACGTGCCAGAGATCGTGTCGGTGATCGGAATAGCGGTTTCGCCATAAACACCCATAACCTTACGACCACCTTCGGTGATACCGTCGGCTGCATTCCAACCAATCGAACCGGAGAGCTTGATCGCATCAGGCTTGCTGATCACGTCTTGCCTGCGGTGCTCGAAACCGATGACGGCTTCGACGGAACCGGCGGGAAGCTCGAACAACTCGGTGGAATTGAACTTCAAGTCGAGAACCTGAGTAGTGCTTTCAACCGCAGTGTTGGTGTCGACCTTCAGCAGGTCGATCAAGCTTTGCGGATTGTAGGGAGCGTCAGGATCAATCGTGCCACCACCGGCGGTGCTGCCGAGGATGAAGGAACGAGTGAAGTAATTGTAGTCCGATGTGGTATTAGTGCCGGAATAGCTGCCTTCGAGGAGAGCTTGGTTCACACCATTGAGCTCTTTATCACTGGTCGCCTCTTTTGAATAAACCCAGCTGAGTTCGAAGCCGACCTTATCGGTCAGATCGCCACGGAAGCCAGAAACGAGGCGGAAAACATCACGATCGACGACGTTTTGACGAGGTCCAAAATCGACGAAACGGTAGAGATTATCACCGAAGTCGGAGGTGTCCGCGACGGCCGCACCGAAGAGCTGCTGCAACCAGTAGTTCTTTGGATTCACGCCTTCGTAACTCGAATAAGGCGAAGGAGCCAAGGAGAACTCGGAGTGAGTGTTGGCATAATTGATGTCGAAGAACATTTCAACCGTATCAGATACATCGTAGGTGCCAGCGGCATACACGTTGTAGCGGGAGTTTGGATTCACCATGGTGGTGAAGTTCTCGTAAGGAAAGCGGGTACCTCCATCTTGAGGAGCCTTGTTAACCCAAGGCCGGAAGTCGGTCAGGGATCCCGCAACGGTCACGCCTTCCTTGAGGGTCCAATTGGAAACTCCGGTGGTGCCATTAGCCGTATTGATCGCGGTGCGAGCATCGTTGTAGAAGAAGAAACGACCTGGGTTACCATAGGTGGAGTTACCACCGCCCAATGCATACTCACGGTCAGGAGCATAGAGACCAGCTTGGTCATCCCAGCTACCACCGAGAAAGAATTGGAAACGCTCGCCAGTGCCGCCAACGCTGAAGCTAGCCGATTTGCGGCCAACATCGGTGTCAGTGGTGTTACCGTAGTAAACCGAAGCGGAACCACCTTGAGCGTCATCCTTGAGGATAACATTGATCACACCTGCAACCGCGTCGGTGCCGTAAACCACGGAACCGCCGCTCTTGAGGATCTCGATACGCTCGACCATCGCGAAAGGAATCGCGTTAAGATCAACCGCCGAGCCCGTGCCAGATGGGGTCATGCGACGGCCGTTGACGAGAACGAGAGTGTTCTCACCACCGATACCGCGCAACGCCACTTGGGAAGTGCCAGAACCACCGTTGGTGTAGTTGGAGCCGATCGTGCCACCGCCACCTGAGTAAGGCAGCTGCTGCATGTATTCGACGAGGTTTGTGGCGCCAGAGGCGGCAATATCTACGGAATCGAAGCTAATCGTTGGCAACGCGCCTTCCACCGTAGCGGCGGAAAGACGGGAACCAGTTACTTCGAATTTCTCTAGAACAACTTCTTCTTCAGCAGAAGAGTTAGACGATTGTGATGCGCTTTGAGCATTGGCAGTTAAGCCGAAACTAGCGCCTAGGGTAAGCGCCAGCGACATCACAAATCCCTTGGAGGGACGGATATTCATAGTTCGTGTAGTTTTGTTGTAGTTTTGATAAGATAACACGGTTTCCCGCTATAGATCTTAACCGGACGTAAACCCGATGCGCCCAAATGCTCAAGTACTAAGTTTAACAACATTTTACAGGCGTTAGGCTTGTATCTTTAAGCGATAAACCAATTTAGCGCCCTAAAACCGCCACAGAAGCTAGCCTCGGGCCAAAATTTCCTCCATGGGTCAGAGTGATGGAAATCGTTCACATCGCCACGGCACTCCGCGATCCGACCAACTATCCCTGCGTCCTCGCGACTTTGGTTGATATTGATGGGTCCTCCTACCGACGCCGGGGCGCTCGACTGCTTTGGACCGCATCTGGACAGCGAATCGGTTCCATCAGTGGCGGTTGTTTGGAGAACGATCTGATCGCTCGGGCTCAAAACCTTTTGATATCCAAATCCACCTCGGAAGTTATCACCTATGACACCACGAGTGAAAACGATCTTATTTGGGGGGTAGGGACGGGCTGCCACGGCATCGTGAAACTGTTTCTCGAACGCCTTGATCAGAAACCCTCCTGGGTCGAAACGGTGCTAACGGGCCTGAAATCTAGGAGAACATCGCCGCTTTTCGTGACTTGGGCAGGAAACGAGAATGTCTCGATTGGAACCCGGAGTATTGCTCCCGCGTCCGATGAAACCACCAAAGTCCTCGCTTGTCCGATAACCCCATCGCCTCGCGTCGTCATCTGTGGAGCAGGCGATGACGCGCAACCGCTCACGGAAATCTGCCGCAGTATGGGTTGGACCACTGAAATCGTCGACCCGCGGCCTGACATGGCCACCCGCGAACGCTTTCCAGTGGCCGATACCGTGCGGTGCTTGCCCGCAGAGTCTACCGCGACTGCGGTCGATTGGGACGATCAGACCGTCGCGGTCATCATGACTCATCACTATCGCTACGATCTACCGCTGCTTAAAACGATCGCTCCGTTGAAACTAGTCTATCTGGGCCTGCTTGGCCCCAAACAGCGAGGCGACCGGCTGCGGAAAGATGCCAATATCGATGAAAACTGCCACCTGCACTCTCCGGTGGGTCTGGATTTAGGCGGCGACGGTCCGGCCGCGGTTGCGCTGTCGATCACCGCCGAAATTCAGACCGCCCTTCATGGCCGCCTCGGCGGTAGCTTAAACCACCGTAATCGATCAATTCATGCAGACTAAAATCCCCCCCTCCATTGAAATCGGACTCGGCTGCGGCTGCATCATCCTCGCCGCCGGAGGCTCGACCCGTCTGGGTCGTCCCAAGCAACTCGTGGAGGTGAATGGCTCCACCCTGCTCGAACGCACGATTCAAGCCGCCCTTGGCACCACCGACCTTTGGCCGGTAATCGTGGTGATCGGCGCGAAGGCCGAATTGATCCGCCCCGTGCTCCGAAGTTATCCCGTTTTGATCGCCGAAAACCCTGCGTGGTCCGAGGGCATTGCTTCGTCACTCCGCGTCGGGCTCAACACCTTGGATCTGTTCTCCACTCAAATCGGGAGCACGCTCATCACGCTGTGTGATCAGCCTCATATTTCGCCGCAAGTTTTTCAAACCCTGCTCGCCACCCAAAGTGAGCGTAAATCGGATTTAGTGGCGGCAAGGTACCAAAATCATCCCGGAGCCCCCGCTCTTTTTGGTCGTAAGCACTTTGCCACGCTCAGTCAGCTGACCGGCGACGAAGGTGCCCGGACCTTGTTTCGAAAGATTCCTCCCGGTGAAATCACCACCGTAGATTTGCCCCTGCTCAGCGTCGACCTCGATACCCCCGCCGATTTTGAGCAAATCACTGGCCGATCGATGTCAGACTAGATTGCCGCCCTCCGCTTGGAGGGTCCGATCACCTAGTCCGCTGCCACCGCCAGGGCCGTCTTCAATCGACGGGCCTTTTCCAAGGTCTGCTCGATGTCCTCACCCTTCACCGTGAAGTGCCCCATCTTTCGTCCCGGCCGCGGGGCCGCCTTGCCGTAGAGATGAAGTTTCGCCGAGGGATCGGCCAAGAGTGCCGCCCAATCAGGTGGCCCCACCAATTCGTTCCCATCCCATTGCCACGCATCGCCGAGGATATTGACCATCACCACCGCCGGGGCGTTCATCGCCGTGCCGCCCAGCGGCAAACCCGTGATTGCACGCACTTGTTGCTCAAACTGCGACGTCACACAGCCGTCGAGCGTCCAGTGCCCCGAATTGTGCGTGCGAGGCGCCATCTCATTGACCAACAATTCGCCATCGTCGGTCAGAAACAATTCCACCGCCAACAAGCCCACCAGTTGAAAAGTGTCCGCTATTTTTTCCGCGAGTAACCGAGCTGTTTCGATGATCTCCGGCGCCACCCGGGCCGGAACCATAGAGAAATCCAAAATGTGCTTGGAGTGAATATTTTCCGCGACGGGAAAAGTGCTGACCTCCCCGACACTACTGCGGGCCACGATAACCGAAAGCTCACATTTAAAATCAATAAACTGCTCCACCACCGCCCTCGCCCCCTTGAAAACCTCGGCCGCTTGTCGGGCTTCTTTGCTCGAGGTGATCTTTTGCTGCCCTTTGCCGTCGTAGCCGAAGTCCGCCGTTTTCGCCACACAGGGAAGCCCCAGTCGCTTCACCGCTCCCTCAAAGTCTCCGCCTATCTCGACTTCCTCGAATTGAACGTGCGGAACCCCGTTCTGCTTCAGCCACGTCTTTTCCCGTAGTCTGTTTTGGCAAACCTCCAACACCTCCCAATGCGGCCTTAACGGCACAAGTTTCTCAATATCCCACAACGGTTCGACCGGCACATTCTCAAACTCGTAGGTGATCGCCGCACACCCTTTTGCAAACCGCCTCAGTTGCTCCTTATCCTTGTAAGGGAAATTAAACTCCTTCGTCGCGACCTCCCCGGCCGGCGAATCATCTTCCGGCTCATACACATGCAGGCGGTAGCCCAACTTCGTCGCCGCGTGCGCGAGCATGCGACCGAGCTGACCACCACCGAGGACGCCAAGAGTGCTGCCGGGAGGAATCATGAATCGGTCAACGCAGAGCATTCTCGTCGGGAGCGCAAGCCGCTTGCGGCGGAATGACGATCAATCGGGCAACTTTGCCTTCAACACCGTTTCGGTCTGCTTCGAACGGAATGCATCCAGGGCTCGTTTGATTCGCTTGTTGCCCAGAGCTAAAACCGCCGCCGCAAATAACGCCGCATTGATCGCCCCTGGCTTCCCAATTGCGAATGTAGCCACCGGAATTCCGCCGGGCATTTGCACAATCGAGAGCAACGAATCTTGCCCTTTTAAACTCCGTGATTCGACGGGCACTCCCAACACCGGCAATGGCGTAAGCGCAGCCGTCATTCCGGGCAGATGAGCCGCTCCGCCCGCTCCCGCGATAATCACTCGCAGTCCACGTTCCTCCGCTTTCCGCGCATAACCATACATGCGATCCGGCGTGCGATGGGCACTCACCACATTTTTTTCGAATGGCACCCCAAGGTCGGTGAGCGTCTGTGCAGCGTGCTGCATCGTCTCCCAATCCGAAGTGCTTCCCATGATGATTCCAACGAGTGGCTTGGCCATGAAATGAGCTTTCAACCGCGAGTATTGACCTGTCAGCTTCTAAAATCGCTCAAACCGTCGCCGGCGGGCCGCCAGCCCAGTAATCGCGCCGGCAGAGTCACGACCGCCTGCAACAGCCGAAACCCGCCCGTCACGACCACCCCGACCAATCGGAACGGCAACAAGAGCAGCCACCCCAAGGGGTAGAGCACGATCGCCATCAGCGCGAGCGGCCAACAGATGACAAACAGTAGGCACCAGATCAAAAACGTCACAAATGAGTTCATCATAACAGAGTCTTTCGCTGGGGGTTCAGTTGACTAGATGAGGGAAATTCCTCGCGGCACCCGCACGATCGTGGTGCCGGCAATCTTATCATGCCAAGATTGTTGCTCGCTATCGAAAGCGACCCAGATGAAGCCGAGCCCGGCGACGAAGAGGGACAAGAAGCTCCCCAATCCTCGAATCAAGGCCACCGACCAATCGACCGGCCGATCATCCAATCGCACAATTTTTAGGCCACAAACCACGCCCCCAATCGTTGTCCCCTTCAGCGCCCAGAAGGTGATGAAGTAAGCCGCCGCCATCAGCGGGAAATAGTCAGCCGGGCTAAACATCCGCGTTTCAAGCACGTTCAACACCACGCCAATCAGGAGCATATCGAGCAACGTTGCGGCGCACCGGATCCAAAAACCTGCCCGCGGCAGCGTTGAAAATTGGATATCATCCGCGGCAACCTGAGGGGGCCGAGCTGGCTGAGGTGGCTCCGGCCGCAGCGGAGGCGGCCCGCTACCCTCCGGCACTGCTCCCGTGGTCGCTTCGGAGGCTTGAGGTTCATCGACTCCGGGCACCGGCGGCACCACTGGCGGCAGATCTTGAACTTGGGATTGAGCAGCTCCATCACCGGTAAAGGCCGCGGCAGCAGTCGCGGTGGAGGCAACGACGGGCGCGCCCACCCCGCCCGCTTTGGTGAATTTCGGCCGAGACGCTCGATCCGCCTGAATTGCCAAAATGAGGGTATAAATCACGACTCCCAGCCCCAAAATGCCGGCGATTTGCTGGAAGACGAAACCAAGCACGGGAACCACGTAGATAAAGAGCGTCACCACTCCGCCTATCAGCACCGCCATTGCCGGCATCTTTATCCCCAGCGGCAACGCAATCCGACGCCCCATCCACGCGAAGAAAACCACCTTACCAAAGAGACTCGCGAAGAACAAAAAGAAGCCCAACAAGATCGGCCCCACCACTGTAACCGAGAGGACAATGGCCAAAATCGGTGCGAGCAGGAGCGACAGCACCGCCGCGACGATGGATAATCCCGGGTGAGTCTCCAACGTCTCCGTGCACTTCACGACCGCCTTGGGGAATAGCAGGGCGATGAAGAAATAACAGACCAGGGCGGCCAGCGCCAATCCCCATGCCCAGCCCAAATTTGCGCCAAACGCCAATGGGCGCCCCATCAAAAGACAGCGTTTGATCCATGTTTTAAGACCATCGACCGCGTAATAATTATCCCCCAGGAAAGCGATTTCCTGAATGTTTCCATCCACTCGCGAGCCTGGTGCTCGGTCGATCTTACCCCCGACCGAAACCAACTCACCTCGGATATGGGCATCGGGTCCGAGTTGCACGCGCCCCAACACCGTGACCAATTCTCCGTCCACGACCCCGTTGATAATGCTATCACCGAGAATCGCCACCGCTCCACCTTCGACGACCCCGTTTACCGTCAAATTCCCCAGTACTGCCACGGCATCACCATCGACATGGCCATCAACCACTGTGTCGCCCATTATGGCGACCGCGGCATTTCCAACCTCTCCTCCTTTTTCGACCAAAACACTGCCCATGATCGAAACGGCCTCCTCATAATAGTCCCCCGATCCGACCACCAACCGGCTAAAGAAACTTGGCGCATTACCCCCTGATCGGGAATGAGCCCGCCGGCGCGTTTCCGGTTCTCCTGCGGCTTCAGCCTCCGCCCCGGCCTCGGCGAATCGTTCTTTTACCTCTTCGATTACGGTTTCGATTTCGACCTTTAAACGCCCTGCTGCGGCATCGACCTCCGAAACGTCACCTTCGTCTTCACCCACCACGCGGAGCTCGTCGTCCACCTGTTCAACCGGTGGTTTTTCCGCCGGCGGTTCCTGCGCGGGAAGCGCGAGGGCAAGGGTGAACGCCAACGCGATTCCGGCGCCGGCGAAGGAGGTGATGATTCTTACTGATTTCATTTTATAAATTCGATTTGAGACTCGGCGATCGAAGGCCTCAGCGGCGCAGCCAGAAGACGCGGTAGGCGGTGGCACCGATGCCAAACATCATCGCATAGGCTGCTCCCATCACGCCCAGCGCGACGTAAAGCCAAGTCTGAGAAAATCCCGGAACGATCGCCCGAAGGACCGAACCGATCGCGCTTCCGGCGCTTTTGAGTGTGGCCAGCGCGTCGGTGACGGGCTGCAAGAGCGCCGTAATCGCGTGTAGGCTGATAATTCCTGCAAGGTGCATCGACCCCAAGACCGCTGCGCCCAGCAACCCGGTCGCGATGACCATAAAGGCGACCCGCACACCCCCCGGCCAATAAGTGAAACTCTTGTGCCACCAGGGCAGGGCTTGGCGGCGAGAGATCTCACCCATCACCCGCGCTTCCAGCGACATGGGCGCACGACGGACGGGTTGCTGCCGTAGCACGGCGTGGATTTTCTGTTCGAGTTGTTCGGGAGTTAAATGGGTCATGGGATTAAATTTGTGCGGTTAAATCCTCATGTTCGGTGCCACTGCGCATCAAAATCTGCGCCAACGCGTTCCGTCCCCGGAGGATATCGGTTTTTACTTTAGACAACGAAACCCCCAGACGTCGGGCGATTTGATCATACGGTTCTTCTTCAAAATGGTAGAGCACCAGCGGCACTCTTTGATGGTCGGGCAGTTCTTCGAGCGCCCGGTCTACCCACTCGCGACGATCCCCCTGATTGAGCTCGGCCAGGAAATCGCCATCAGTGTCGGCAAATTCCACCGCGTCTCCATCTCCTCCGTCATCATCGCGGTGGACCAGATCGGAAAAAAACCGCCAGCGCTTCCGGTAGCGTTGTAAATGGTTGATGGCGAGATTGGTTGTCACCGTCTTGAGCCATCCCCCTGCGGTCGGACTCGAGCCCAGATCATCATAACGCTCGTAGGCCTTCAGGAAGACTTCCTGAGAAATGTCCTCGGCGTGGGTGTCGTTGCCCAACAAACGCACCGCGGTCGAATAAACCATGTCCTGATAATTTCGCATAAACGTCGTAAAGTCGACCGGGGTCATTTTCCCCGTGGGTTCACTGTGCACTGGAGCTTCATTGTTCATGCCAAGAACACCGCTGACAGTCGCGTTGTTGCAGAAAAGTTAAGGATTCCGCCACCTATGTAACGAGTTTAATCTAAGAATCATTGGATCAATAGTTTACGGATTTCCGCTCGCTATTCGAATAATACCGTGACCGGCCTCTGCTCGAAAAACTTCATCAAGGTCTGATTGGGGCTTTTTCGGAAAAACCGGTTTGGCGTTGCCCACCCATGCTCAATTCAACTCCAACTTCCTCCCATCTGGAGCGCACGATTAGAACCATCGGTGAAGATCTCCTCGCCGCCAATCCCGCCCCCAACCCCTATCTAAATCCGGTGCCTGGGCCCGTCTCATGGAGCGATCCATGCGTAATCTCGCCTTAAAAACGCCACGCTTTCGCTTCGTCGATGTGCTGCCCGCGCTGAGCATCGAGTCTCCCTCCGGCCAAAGTCACCGATTGGAATCGACCGATATCGACTGGGATTTATACTTTAGAGACCTGCAAACCGAGGGATTTTTCACCACGGATGTCACAGCTGAATACCGGATACCAAACCCCACTCCACTGCCATTATCCGGATTTTATCTGGGTGATCTGGAGTGGAATTACTGTCTGATTGATGGTCAAATCCAACTCGTCTTTTTTCAGACTCGAGCTCAAAGCTCTCGAATTTATTCACCACCGGCGCCAGATTAACGCCGGTAAATTCATCCATCCGGGTCCAGCTGCATTCATCGTTGGTGAAAGTTCAAAAGCTTTGAGCTCGTGGCATTACTTCGGCGGGATCGTTGGTTCCGTGAATCAGGCGACATTGCGGTTTGCGGCCACTCCACCGAACCTCATCGTGAGTTGATCCTATGGATATCGCCGTCTGGACGTTCACCACTCTTTGTATTCTCGCCGGTCTCCTCGGCGTGCTGGTGCCGTTGATTCCCGGAACAACGCTAATCTTGTTTGCGATCCTGCTCCATAAATTCCTCCTCCCCGGCTCCATCACGTGGGGCATGTTCGGCTGGATCGCCCTCGCGTGGTTCCTTTCCGTGGTCGTCGACTTTGTCGGCGTCCTGATCGGCACTCGCCTTTTCGGCGGTTCAAAATGGGGCATGGCCGGGGCGAGCGGAGGCGCGTTCGTGGGGATGTTTTTCTCCCTTCCGGCCCTTCTTCTCGGCACCATTTTTGGGGCCGTTGTCGCCGAACGCTATGCCGCGAAACGCACTCATCGCGACTCTCTTCGCGCCGGCATGGGCGCGGCCATAGGCTTCGTGCTCTCAACCGGCGGACGCCTCTTGTGTGCCGGTGTGATGGTTGCGCTTTTCCTCTACACCGCCCCGGGGCCGACATGGCCCAGCTGGCTGACTTGGACGAGTTAACCAAAACAAAAACGCCGCCCCCTGCGGGACGGCGTTGCTAAAGTTTGGTTCGCCGTCGCGTTACGGATTACGCCGCCGACTACATGCGGCAGATCAGCAATTCGCGCTCGTAGATCATCTCCTTCGGCAAGTGATCGTGAAGATCAAGGAAGAGCTCCTCGTGTCCCATGATCTCCTGTCTCCACATCTTGCGATCCACCTTTTGCAGTTCGTTGAATTGCGCCTCCGAGAAGTCGAGCCCGGTCCAATCGATGTCTTCGTAATGCGGCTGCCACCCGACGGCAGTTTCCTTTGCGGCAGTGCGACCACGCGAACGATCAACAATCCACTGCAAGATCCGCATGTTATCGCTGAACCCAGGCCAGATGAACTTACCGTCGTCATCTTTACGGAACCAGTTCACATTGAAGACCCGGGGCGTCGTCTTGAGCGAGCGCTGCATCTTGATCCAGTGCCGAAAGTAATCCCCCATGTGGTAGCCACAGAACGGGAGCATCGCCATCGGATCTCGACGCACCTCCCCCACTTTTCCGGCCGCAGCCGCGGTTTTTTCGGAGCCCATCGTAGCGCCCATGTAAACCCCGCCGGACCAATTGAAGGCCTGATAAATCAACGGCATCGTTGTCGCCCGACGACCACCAAAAATAATCGCCGAAAGCGGCACGCCGGCGGAATCTTCCCACGCCGCATCGATCGTGGGACATTGCGACGCCGGCGCCGTGAACCGAGCGTTCGGATGCGCTGCGGGAGTCGTGCTCGCAGGAGTCCACGGCTGACCTTTCCAGTCCGTGAGCTGCGCGGGAGGTTCATCGGTCATACCCTCCCACCAAACGCCCCCCTCGGGCGTCAATCCGACGTTCGTGAAGATCGAATTCTTGGCCAACGACTTCATCGCATTCGGGTTAGTTTTAACCGAAGTGCCGGGAGCTACCCCGAAGAACCCTGCCTCCGGATTAATCGCCCGAAGTTTTCCCGTTTCGTCCGGTTTGATCCATGCAATGTCATCACCGACCGTGGACACCTTCCAGCCCTTCGCCGCCATGGGTGCCGGGGGGATCAACATCGCAAAGTTCGTCTTGCCGCATGCACTGGGGAACGCCGCCGCCACGTAGGTCTTTTCCCCCTGCGGATCTTCGACCCCCAGAATCAGCATGTGCTCGGCCATCCAACCTTCGTCCCGCGCCATGTTGGACGCGATCCGCAACGCGAAACACTTTTTCCCCAACAGCGCATTTCCTCCGTATCCAGATCCATAGGACCAGATCTCGCGGGTCTCGGGAAAGTGCACGATATACTTGTCGGCGTTACATGGCCAAACGTCACTCTTTTCGCCTTCGCCTACCGGAGCGCCCACCGAGTGCACACAAGGCACGACCCGTTTTTCACCCTTATCAATCTCGGCGATCACCGGCGCACCGATGCGCGCCATGATTTTCATATTCACCACCACGTATTCCGAGTCGGTTAACTCGACTCCGAGTTGAGACATCGGCGAACCTACTGGGCCCATGCTGAAAGGCAGCACATACATCGTGCGCCCAGCCATACAACCGTTGAACAGCCCCTTCAGTTTCCGCCGCATTTTAAATGGATCTTCCCAATTATTGGTCGGGCCCGCGTTGTCTTTGGACAAGGAACAGATGTAGGTTCGATCTTCGACCCGAGCGACATCGGAAGGGTCAGATCGTGCGTAATAACATCCCGGCCATAAATCCTCGTTCAATTTCATGAACGTGCCATCGCTTACCAGCTTCTGGCACAATAGCTCGTTTTCTTCTTCACTCCCATCGACCCAATGGACTGCTGCTGGTTTACAAAGTGTGACCATTTTCTCCACCCACTTGAGCAGGTTCTTATTGGTGCTGAGGGAATCGGCTGGATTACGTGAACTCATAAGGGTTTGAGGTTGTTTCATTGCAGAATCGAGTAAACCGGATTCGACGGTCATTGGCTCAGCATAAACTGCCCAAAATTACTCACCAGTTGTCCTCCGGAGACGAAATTCCGCCGCTAGCAGCCTAACATTGACCGGCTCGCCGTCTCCTTCCTCATGCGCAACCATTATGCGCAACCATTATGTCGGAATTCAACCCTGCGGTTGGCCTTGATCCTGTAACCAATTTTCAGTTTTCGCCGAGAACCGCGTCGGGCGTTTATTCGGCCTCACGTCGGTCCTGCTTCAGCGCCCATCGGACAAATATAGTCCCACCATTCATGCTGAAGACACCGACACTGCGACCAATGTCTTGAATCGGACTGGATTTACCGTCCTCACCCAGGCAGATATCTCGCGATGAGTTTTGTGATACGTTAAATCGCCCTCGTCCCCAGCCTGCCCCCGCTCACCTCTCCCGGTCTAGCCGACCATTATTCGGCTATCTAATTGATTCACAGTTAATTGCTTTGATCGTAGTCGGGCCAGAGCTAGATCGTATTTTTGAAGTCAAGCTCTGCTGGGCTCAGAACTAAAACTGATAAACCGTAACAATTAAGAATCAAACGTGGATCTTCTCGGTTACGAGCGCTTCTCAGTCTTGACCATTCGGCGTTCCAGAGTCACCTCGGAATGTATCAAACGTGCTCAAATCCCAAAACTTGGCTTCAAGTACTAATATCTGGGCCCTAACTATACTGACCTACGAAATAACATGAACTATCGAAACCGGGCATTTGCCCTTTTCACCTCCGCTGCCCTTCTAGCGCAGCCGATTGTGGCCCAACAGACGATCGAAGAAGATCCGGTCCAACTCGAGGCATTCGTCGTAACAGAACTAGCCGACTTCGCTGACCAAGCGATCGCTGGGGAAACGCCGATTTCCTTCACCGCCCTCACTAAAACCCAAATAACCGAAGAGCTGGGGTCCCGCGACATCCCGCTCGCGTTGAACACCGCACCCTCCGTCTACGCCACCACCGACTCCGGTGGCGCTGGTGATGCCCGCGTTAACGTCCGCGGCTTCTCCCAGCGCAACGTGTCCATCCTCATCAATGGTGTGCCGACCAACGACATCGAGAATGGCTGGCTCTACTGGTCCAATTGGGACGGCCTCGGCGACGTCACCAGCTCCATCCAGCTCCAGCGCGGATTGAGCAACGTGACTCTGCCGACTCCTTCGATCGGTGGCACCATGAACATTATCACCGACCCCTCGGGTTCGCAGCTTGGGGGTTCCTTCAAGTTCGAAACCGGCTCCGATGGTTTCGCCAAGTTCACCACCGTGCTGAACTCCGGCCTCATCAACGACAAGTTCGCCGTCACCGTGGGTGGAGTGAGCAAGAGCGGTAACGGCTACGCCAACGGTCTTTGGACCGAAGGCCAAGGTTACTACGTTGGCGCGACTTGGTTCGTCAACGATACCAACCGCCTCGAACTCTACGCCATTGGCTCTCCTCAAGAGCACGGGCAGCGCACCTTCGCGTCCAACATCGCTGCCTACGACTCCAACTACGCCCGTAGCCTCGGTTACTCCGACGCCGACCTCGCCGGTGCCCTCAGCCGAGGGCCGGTCAATTCGGGTCTCGGGTTCAACCCGAACTGGGCGCCGGTTAACGAATCCTACACCGGCAAGCAATATTACTGGGGAGGAACCCATGTGCGTCAAAATCGCAACTTCCTCAACGAGCGCCAAAATTACTTCCACAAGCCTCAGGTCAACTTGAACTGGTATTCCCAGATCTCCGACCAAACTAAACTCACCTCCGTGCTCTACTACAGCGGCGGACGTGGTGGTGGATCGGGCAACCTTTACTCGACCGAGCAAGTCTACGGCTTCAACAGCTCTTCCCGCGCTTTTGCCTATTATGACAATAGCGACGCCAACTACGGCAGCGCCATCTTCTGGGACAAGGTGATCGCCGCTAATAGTGGCACCACCACCACCCGCGGAGATCGTTCCAAGACCGCCGGGCACTCCATGGGCATCCTTCGGAACTCGGTGAACAACCAAGACCAATACGGCCTCATCTCCAAGTTGACTCACGAAGTAAATGACTCCCTCGACTTCACCGTCGGCCTCGACTGGCGCACCGCCGAAATCGAGCATTATCGCGAAGTGCGTGACCTCCTCGGTGGCGACTACTACATGCCCCGCTCTTCCCAAGCTTCCGAGTTCTGGGCCGGCGGCAACCAAACCCGCTTGGTGCTCGGCGACAAGGTCGACTACAACAACACCAACACCGTCGACTGGATGGGCCTCTTCGCTCAAGCCGAATACAAAGAAGGCCCCGTCACCGCGTTTGGTGTCTACGGTTACTCCGATATCGAGTACACTTACGAAAATCACTTCCGCCGCGCTTCCGCTGGCTCCAATGATACCTTCAAACTGGCCCCAGATTCTCTCCAAGGGCACCAGATCAAAGGTGGCGTCAACTACGACTTGACCGAAGGCTTCAGCGTCTACGGCAACGCTGGGTGGGTCTCGAAAGCCCCCATCTTTGATGGTGTGATCGACGACGTCACCGGACGTCTCATCGACCCCACCAACGAGAAATTCACCTCCTTCGAGGCCGGCATGCGTTGGGAGTCGACTGACCGTAAGTTCAACATCGGTGCCAACCTCTACGCCACCCAGTGGAAAGACCGCACCGTCACCCGATTCTCCCGGGACGCAAATGATGAAGATATCATCATTTACCTCCGCGGCGTTGATTCGGACTACAACGGTATCGAAATCGAATCCGCCTACCAGCCCAACGACTGGGTGCGCTTTGATGCCGCTGCGTCGATCGGTGATTGGACCTACACCAACGACGTAAAAGCCGAGGCGCTTTACGTCAGCGACGGGAGTCCCGCCAGCACTGCGGACACCCTTTACCTTAAGGACCTCAGGGTTGGTGACGCTCCGCAAAGCCAACTCGCCTACGCGGCAACGTTCTTCCCGGCGAAGGGCCTCTCCATCAAGCTCCAAGGTCGCTGGTATGACCGCTACTGGGCAGACTTCACGCCTGAGAGCCGCACCAGCTCCAGCGATCGCGGACAAGCTTGGCAGATCCCTAGCTACACCGTCTACGACGTGCACGTGAACTACTACTTCCCGGAGTCCTTCGGTAAAGTCGACATTCAGCTCTTTCTCCACGTGTTCAACGTATTGGACGAGGTCTTTGTGGCCGACGCGACTGACAATAGCCCCTTCGAAGGCGTCTCCGGCGCTCCTTCCCACAGCGCCCAACGTGCTGACGCCTTCCTCGGCGCTCCTCTGACCTTCAACACGGGAATTACCCTCCGCTTCTAATCGGGCTCAACTGACTAGATTCAAACCGTCTTCGCGGCTCCGCCCTCACCGGCGGAGTCGCTTTTTTGTGCCGGTTCTGCCGGCCCCCAATTGACCCTCCGGTCAACGCCTGCTGTGATGGCCATTCGCCTTTGAACTATCCATATTCTCTCCGCGCCCTTAAGTCCCGCAACTACCGGCTATTCTTCGCTGGTCAGGGTATCTCGCTGCTCGGAAACTGGATGACCCTCACCACCTCGGCCTGGCTGATTTACGAAATGTCGGACAACCCGTTTCTGGTCGGGTTTCTGCCCTTCGCCAACCAGATCCCCGTCCTGCTCTTTGCCCCCCTCGGAGGCCTACTCGGTGACCGCCTCCCTCGCCAAAGGCTCATGTGGTGGCTCAACACGCTTTGCGGCCTCCAAGCCGCCGCCCTCGCGATCCTCACCCTTACCGATCAACTCACTGTATCCAGACTGCTGATGCTGGTCACTATTCGTGGCTTCATCAATGCCGCCGAATTCCCCACCCGGCAGTCATTCATCGTCGATCTGGTTGACCGCAAAGAAGACCTGCCCAACGCCATCGCCCTCAACTCCTCGCTTTTCAACGCCGCTCGCCTCGTGGGTCCCGGCATCGCGGGTATCATGATTGCCACCGTCGGGCCCGGCACCTGCTACCTCCTCGACGCCACGTCCTACGCCGCGATCCTTACGTCCATCCTCGCAATGCGCACGCGCCCCCGCAAGCGCCCCAAACGATCCTCCCATTTCTTCGCCGACCTCAAAGCCGGCTTCCGCTACGCCGGCCGCAATCCTTGTCTGCGCCCCTCCCTCCTGATGGTACCCATGATCGCGATGGCCGGATTCGCCGCCAGCACGCTCGCCCCTATTTTTGCCCGCGACGTCTACGGCGGTGACAGCACCACCCTCGGCTACATGTTCTCCGCGGTCGGCGCCGGCGCCCTTGTGAGCGCCGTCCTGCTCGCCAAGCGTCCATCCCCTCAGGGCCTCGCCAAATGGGTCGCCATTGGCGCCTTCGCCATCGCGATCGGTCAAGCGGGATTCGCCTTCAGCCCGTCCCTCACGATCGCCCTCATTTGTCTCACCGTAACCGGCTTTGGCACCGTGCTGACCATGGCCGGAAACAATACCCTCATCCAATCACACGTTTCCGACGACAAACGCAGCCGTGTCATGGGGCTCTTCGCCATGGGTCAAGGTATGTTCCCGATCGGCAGCATCGCCGCCGGAGCAATCGCCGCGAGCTTCGGCCCTAGACCCGCCGTCGCAGTTGCCGCCGTCGCCACCGCCATCGCCGGCATGATTTTCATTCGCTCCAGTCACGAATTTAAACAAATCCAGCCCCCCCAACGCCCCGCCCCGCTTCCGTCCGATTCCCAGACCTAGTCAGCGATCAGACTCGATCTTCAGATCGTCGCAGCGAAAATTGATCCGCGCAGACCGGCCCTTCGCGATGCCCTCTTCGCCGAAACGAGGTTGGACCGCCCGCTGCCCATCCCACGTCATCGGCCATCGCCGTCGGTAAATCTTTGGCCCACCGCGGCACGTGAAAAGACACCACCGCCCCGGCCCAATCTATTACCGGCACCTCCACCAATGGCCCCCCCGCCGCAATATCTCCCGGGGTGCGTTCGTCCCGTAATTCCGGATGCTTCGTCGCTTCTTTACCGATGATTTCGACCGCCCGTTTTAGATCAGCTTCAAATACGATGCTGATGAATATAAACTTCTGGGCCCGCGCATCCTTGATCGTCCAATTGATGATTGGCTCCGAATCGATGACCATATTCGGATAAATCAACCGCTTGTTCTCAAGCGCTCGAATCACCGTGTGGCGCGAAGTGATGCCCTCGATCGTGCCGGTCGCCCCCTGAATCTTGATTATATCATCCCCTAGAAACGGCTTAAAGATCACGTTAAATACTCCGCTCACGATGTTCGAAAACGCCTTCTGCAAAGCGAATCCCCGCAATGCCGCCACCCCGCTCGCCCCCGCAAAAACCCCCACCGCCAGCGAATGCAGCGAAGGCATGCTCTCGATGATCCGAAACGTCGCCCGCGGCAGCCTACCGACCTCAACCCATAGCGCAAAAACGCCCACACCCACACGTCCTTCGCTGCGTATCCACGAGGGCCTTAAGATGGTGGTCGAAGCGCCGCCGAGCGACCGCATTGATCACTATCGCCGCCCGCAGCATTGCTCAGATCGTGATTCACCATGTCGGGTTTATGCGTTTCCCCCCGCGATATCTTTAAGAATAACCCCGCCGCCGCGCTTCGCCAATTTAATGCCAATCGCCAGAGCTATGGGGCGACTGCCGCACTCACGGCACCGCGGAAGGCGACTCGCCTTTCGGTTTCACCGCGTGCTCCCGGCCCCTCCAGATCGCCGCCACCGCCCCCACCAAAAACTTCACCACAATCTCGCCGACAATGAGCGAAACCAGCATCCGCGCATCAAACACGCCCAAAAAGGCGACCAAATTAAAGAAGAGCGAATCGAGCGGGATACTCACCGCGTTTGAAGTCAGCACCCGGTGCCACCACGACTTCGCGAGCAACCGTTGATAAATCTCCGTGTCTGCCGTTTCGGCCAAAACGATCGCGATGACCGAGGCTAAGATAATCCGCGGCGGCACCTGCCCCGCCGCCGAAAGGATCGCGCTCAACCCCGCCGCGAGCGCGATCACGGCGTAAACAAACTTTCGACCCCGCGCGTGCATCCTATCCCGCTGCGTGAACGTGAATCCAAAGATGAACGTGCCCACCGCCACCTGCCCAAACCCGGGCAACGGCAAGAACCACGTCGCCGTGAGATTCGCCGCCAAAACGGCCACTATGTAGATGATCGCTGCACGCATGAGGCTCTCGTTTCTGCCATATCACCCGCGCGGAACAAAGCTCGAAAATGAATCCTTTGATTCACCGCACTTGCGCTCGACTGACATAAGCACCTTGCTCTGCTCGTCTTGAGGTGGATAAACTGGTCTGCTTCGCTTGCATGCCATTAACTTCCAAAATAACCGTGGGCTGGCGCGAATCAATTGCCCTCCCCGACTGGCGCATACCAAAGCTACGGGCCAAAATCGATACTGGGGCTAAAACCTCCGCTATCGATGTCGATCAAATCGAACTGCTCTCGAGCAAAAAAGTCCGTTTTGACGTCGTGTTGAGCAACTTACACCGCCGACGGCGCAAATGGATCACCGCCGATATTGTGCGCAGCACCGTCGTGCGATCCAGTAACGGCAATCGTGAAACCCGCTACGTCGTCGCCACTAACCTCAAAATTGGCACCGTCCAGCACCTCACCGAGTTCACCCTCGTGCGTCGAGAAAACATGCTTTGCCGCATGCTGATCGGGCGCTCTGCGCTCTCCCGACATTACCTCGTTGATGTCTCCCGCACTTACCTCACCCGACCGAAACCCAAATCTAAAACGAAAAAACTTTGAAAATCGCCCTCCTCTCCCGCGAACCCAATAACTATTCCTCTAAACGGCTGAAGGAGGCAGCGGAAAAACGCGGTCACAAAATGATCGCCCTCAACGTGATGAAAATGGGCCTCCACCTCGATGAGTCCGGCCCCACCATCATGTATAAGGGCAAATCCCTGAGCGCCTACGATGCCGTCATTCCTCGTATCGGTGCCTCGGTGACATTCTACGGCACGGCCGTCGTGCGCCAATTTGAGCAGATGGGCACCTTCACGCTCAACGGCTCGCATCCCATCTCGCTTTCACGCGATAAGCTCCGCTCCCTGCAGATTCTCAGCCGTTACAAACTCGGCATGCCTGCGACCGCCTTCGTGCGGGATCGCAAAAGCATCCTCGGCGCGATCGAAAAAGTCGGCGGCGCTCCGGTCGTGATCAAACTCCTCGAGGGCACCCAAGGCATCGGCGTGATTCTCGCGGAAACCACTAAAGTCGCCGAGGCCATCATCGAAACGCTCCAAAGCACGAAGCAACAGGTCATTATCCAGAAATTTGTGGCCGAAAGTAAGGGCAAAGATGTGCGGGCCTTCGTCATCGGTGATCGCGTCGTCGCCGCCATGCGCCGCAGCGCCGTCGGCACCGAATTCCGCAGCAACGTCCACCGCGGCGGCACCACCGAGGCCATCACCCTCACCCCGGAATTTGAGGCCACCGCGGTTCGCGCCGCCCACATTCTCGGATTACGTATCGCCGGCGTCGATATGCTCGAAGGAGCCCACGGTCCCCAAATCATGGAGGTAAATTCCTCCCCGGGACTCGAGGGCGTTGAGGGCGCGACCAAAATCGATATCGCCACCGAGATCATCAAGCATCTCGAGGATCAAGTCCGGTTTGAGGACTTCGATATCCGCCAACGACTCACCCTCGCGCGTGGCTATCAAGTGGCCGAACTCCCCGTCGGCCCCGATTCCGAATTGGTCGGCAAAAGTGTCCAAGACTCCGGACTCCGTGAAAAAGACATCGCCATTCTCAGTATCCAGCGCGGCGGTCTGGTTATTCCCAACCCCCGCAAAGATCGGCCGATCCTCGCCGGTGATGTGCTTGTCTGCTATGGCGTGAAATCCGCGCTGCAAAATCTCGTTCCCTCTCTCAACGCTCGGCGGCGACCCACCGCAAAAAAGAAAGGCGTTAAGCAGAAATCGTGAAACGAATCGCCCAACAACGCCCCCCTCCGTTAATCGTCGGCGGCGAGAGCATTCCCGCCGGCCACCAAGTCGATATCCGCCTCAAAGTCTCCGAAACTTATTTCGGCGACGATGTCGCTATTCACCTTCGCGTCATTCGGGCGCTGCGCCCGGGACCGATCATGTTCGTCACCGCCGCCATTCATGGCGACGAACTCAATGGTGTCGGGGTAATCCATGACCTGCTCACCGAAGATAACCTGGAGCTCAAGTGCGGCAGTCTTATCTTGGTGCCGGTCGTTAACGTGCTCGGCTTTGAAGCCAATGAGCGCTACATGCCCGATCGCCGGGACCTCAATCGCAGCTTTCCAGGCTCGGCAACGGGAAGCCTCGCCAGCCGGGTTGCTCACGTGCTCTTCGAAAATGTTGTCCGGCAATGTAACTACGGCATCGATCTGCACACCGCCGCCATCCAACGCACCAACTACCCCAACGTGCGTGGTCACTTGAGCGATCCCGCGGTGCGAAAAATTGCGGAAGCTTTCGGCGGCGAGCTCCTCATTTCCGGCAAGGGTCCCGATGGTTCGTTTCGCAAGGAAGCCAGCGCGGCCGGTTGCCCCACCATTTGCATCGAAGCCGGCGAACCTTGGAAAATGGAACCCGCCATGGTCCAGTTTGGACGTCGCGGCGTGCGTAACGTCTTGATCGCCCTCGGCATGCTCGACGGCGTCCCCACCCGCCCGCTCTACCAGACCCGGATCAACAAGTCATTCTGGGTGCGGGCTAAAGTCGGTGGTATCTTGCGGTTTCATGTTGTGCCCGGCCAGCTGGTGTCCGAGGGCCAGGAAATTGCCTCCAATTTCTCGATCCTCGGTAAACAACGCAACGTTATCACCTCGCCTGCCAACGGCATCGTCCTCGGTATGACCACGTTGCCCACCGTTAAACCCGGCGAACCGATCTGCCACATTGGCCGGCCTTCCATGACCACCAAGGCCATCGCCAAAGCACTGGCCGGTCCGAAGAGCCAAACCCACGTGAACCATCGCACCCGGCGTCATTTGGCGACCAGTATCGACGTGGTCCCCCCTCCCAGCGAATCCGCCTCCTGACGATCTGCCGCCGTCGTAAAGATACAAGGCCGCCCCCCGCAAATGCGGAGGACGACCTTGGTTATTTTCTAAGCGTTTAACTGACTAGCTTTACTCAGTAGTTTGCCGCGAATCGATTGCGTTCGTTCGCCAATGACGCCGCCCGAAACGGAAGCTTCACTTTGGCATCAACTGCCTCACCGTGACGCACCAACGGGCTAAACCGCCACTGCCTCACCGCGTTTATGGCTGCCTCCGCGAGTTCTTGGTCATTCGACGACATCACCTCGATGCCAATTGGCACTCCGGTTTTATCGATGACGAATTCCAGGACCACTTCGGCTCCCCGGGGAGAGGTGATATCCGGAGCCACGACTTTGACGGGCACCGGAAGATCAGACTTTCCCGCATACGACGCGACGTAGGCATTCACCGCGGTAGCCGCCGAAGCGACCCCGCTGAGAGCGCTGATACTGAGCACGATTGCGAGTTTCTTAACTGCGTTCATTTTATATAACCCCGCCTCAGGCAGGGCGTTTTGTTTTCTGGTTTTGTTTTAGGAAACGTCCCGAACCCCTTGCGCAACATGCGGCCCAGCGTTCGCGACGGTATCGACTCCGCCTGCGCGGAACCAAACCCGGCAGTCCTTTCCGGCAATACTCGCAAAACCGGTCAGAACCAAAGCAGTCGGCGTCCCCTCGGACCCACCGAAATTCAAAGAACCTTCGAACCGGACATAAGCTCGGCCTTCAGTCCCCCTGACGCAACTCTCGTGCCAACTCTCCTCGGTTAACTTTGGGTGACGCTGTCACGCGGTTTTAACGCGAGCGGGATGAGCAAAATCAATCCCACCAGAAAGAACCCCCCGTTAAACAAGATCGCTGATCGGTAGCCGGAATGTGTGACCATCCAGCCAAAGGAAAACGTCCCGATCATCGCCGCCAGTTTCGCGAAGAATCCCCAATAACCAAAAAACTCTCCCGATCGCCCCGCCGGCGTAAGCGTCGCGACCACCGCCCGACTCGCCGATTGCAACCCGCCCATTCCCATTCCCGCTAAAATACCGATACCATAAAACTCCTTCACCGAATCACATTTCGCCGCCCACACACACACCACAATCCACAGCCCCAACGCCAGCACCAGCGGAGTCTTCGGTCCCACCCGGTCTTGGATAAATCCAAAACTGTAGGCGCCCACCACCCCGGCGATCTGCAGCACCGCAAACAAACCAATGATTCCTTCCTGGGTCATCCCAATCACCTCGCCCGCATAACCCGCCGCAAATCCGACCACCGCCATCAGTCCCGCCAGATAAAAGGTCATCGCCGCGAAAAAAAGGAGCAGCGTCCGATGCTGCGGCAGCTCCCGACACATGTCGCCAAACTGCTTGAATGCGAGCCCTCGGTAGGTTTGCCCCTCCGCCAGCAGTCGCGGTCGCGCCCGCTCCTTGAGCAGCAAAAGCGTGGGTAAACTCGCGACAAAAAAGAAAACCCCCGTCGTCAAAAACGCCCAATGCGCGCGCCCTTCGCCACTTTTCAAAATCACCAACACGATGACCAAACTCAGCAGGCCCCCAAAATAACCAAACGACCACCCATAGCCCGAAATTCGGCCCACATTTTTTGCCGTGCTGATTTCCGGCAGAAACGCCGAACAAATGTTTTCACTCGTCGAAAAGGCGAAGTTTGCCACCAACACCAACCCCAACATCAACCCCACTTGCCCCGCGCTCACGCTAAACATCAGCGCAGTGGCGACCGAACACGTGAGCGCCGTCACCAGCAAATAACGTTTCTTCCGCGCATGCACGTCGGCCACCACTCCCACTAGCGGAGCGAGTAACAACACACAGACCTGCGATAACGCCAATGTGGTACCCCACCAGCCCTCAGCCTGAGCGTGACCTCCGGCAACCACTGCCTTGAAATACGGCATCCCCAACACCGTGATCACGATCGTCGTGAACGCCGAATTCGCGAAATCAAAGCAACACCACCCAAAGATCTCCCGTTTTTTAACCGGTTCCGCGGCTTCGACCGTCTCGGGGGGAACCGGTCGCTCATTTTCGTCACTCATGCGCCCGCAGCCAACGCCTCCACCATCGCACTGGCAAGACGGGATCGGCGATGCTCCCCTATCTCCCCCCAAGCGATAAAACTAGATCCGACCCGCCTCTCTTCCCGTCTACCGATAAAAACCTCCTCCTCGATTCAAATCGATTTCACCTGGCCCTTGCGCCTCTCCGGTCACTAGGCATGTTTCCCATCTCTTGAGCTCAACGCACCATCACACCGTGACTTCATCTCCCACCCCCCATCTCTTCGTTAAACTCGGCAGCGCCATCGTCCAATGGTTCGACGCCGACCATTGCCCGGAAGGAGCCGAAAATATGCGGCAAATGCCCGACAAGGTCGACTGGATGCGCGTGTTTCCTTTCATCGTCCTCCATCTCGGCTGCCTCGGCGTGATTTGGGTGGGCTGGAGCCCCTTCGCCGTCACTTTCGCGATCGCTTTCTACTTCCTGCGCATGTTTGCCGTCACCGGCATTTATCACCGCTATTTCTCGCACAAGACCTACGCCACGTCCCGCTTCGGCCAATTTCTTCTCGCGCTTTGGGGGGGCACTGCTGCCCAACGTGGCCCGCTTTGGTGGGCCTACCACCATCGCCACCATCACAAACATTCCGACGATGAGCATGACGCCCACTCTCCTATCGTGCATGGCTTTATTTGGGCCCATATCGGCTGGATCACCAGCAAGCGCAACTTCCCCACCGACTACTCCAAGGTGAAGGACCTGGCGAGGTTCCCCGAACTCGTTTTCCTTAACCGCTTCGACATGATCGTACCGATCGCTTTCGCCGCGTCCGTCTTTGGCCTCGGCGTCCTGCTGGAATCAATGGCCCCCAGCCTCGGCGTGACCGGCGGTCAACTTCTCGTTTGGGGCTTCTTCGTGAGCACCACCGCCCTTTTTCAAGGCACTTCGTGCATCAACTCGATGGCTCACCTCATGGGCCGCCGCCGCTTCAACACCAAGGACGACTCCCGCAATAGCTTTATTCTTGCGATCATCTGCCTCGGCGAGGGCTGGCACAACAATCACCACCGCTACCAAAGCAGCACCCGCAACGGCTTCTACTGGTGGGAAATCGATCCCACCTACTACGGACTAAAGCTCCTGTCGTGGACCGGATTTATTTGGGGCCTCAAGGCCGTTCCCCAGTCCGTGCTCGATGAAGGCACTCGCGCCGAGCACCTCAAAACCGTCGCCGCGGCCGAGCGCTCAGAGCACGTGCACGTGCGTTCTTCACTGAAAAAGGTCATGCCCACTGCCGCCGCTCTCGCCGTCGGTGCCGTGCAGGCAGCCCAAGCGCAAACTCCGGCCAAATCTGACGCTCCCGATCACCATCGCGACGTCTCCACCCTGTCCGCAAACTCCCCCAGAGATCGCTGAGGACCAGTAGGAGGGGCGGGCTTTACTCCCAGCCCCTCCTGCCTCAACCGCACTTTCTGCCTCTCATGGCCCGCATCGCAATCATCGGCTCCGGCATCGCGGGACTCGGCTGTGCTCACTTTCTTCATCGCGAGCATCAGATTACCGTTTTCGAATCCGACTCTCACATCGGTGGACACGCCAACACCGTGGAAGTCACCGAGCCCGAAACCGGCCGCCAGCTCCCGATCGACACCGGATTCATGGTCTTCAATCGTGAGACCTACCCGCACCTCTGTCGCTTATTCGATGAGCTGAAAGTCCCCGTCAAAAAGACCACCATGTCTTTCTCCGTTCGCGACGACGAAAGCGGCCTCGAATGGAGTGGCACCTCCCTTAACCACCTCTTCGCCCAGCGCAAAAATCTCTTCAGCCCGCGCTTCATTAAGATGCTCTTCACCGTCAATCGCTTCAACCGGGAGGCGATCGCGGCATTGGACGATCCGAGTCTCCGCGAAACGACCCTCGCCGACTACGTGCGGGCCCGCAGTTACGGTGAGGATTTCTTCAATCTCTACCTCGTCCCCATGAGCTCCGCCGTCTGGAGCACGCCGCCTGCCCTCATGTTGGAGTTTCCCGCGGCCAGCCTCCTGCGGTTCTTCCACAACCACGGCTTCCTCGGACTCGACACCCAACATCAATGGTGGACCGTCGACGGCGGCAGCCGCGAATACGTCACCCGCCTCACCGCGCCGTGGCGCGACCGCATCCGTCTCGACCACGCCGTCAACCGCATCGTCCGCACCGGCGCCGCCGTCACCCTGATGACGGCCAACGGAAATGCCCATGCCTTCGATAAAGTGATCGTCGCCGCCCATGGCGACGTCGCGCTAAAGATGCTGGTCAATCCCACTCCCGACGAATCCCGCTTGCTCAGCACCTTCAAGTTTCAAGCCAACACCGCCACGCTTCACTCCGACACCGCCCCCATGCCCCGCACCAAGCGCGCCTGGTCGAGCTGGAACTACCAACTGGTCCGTGGGGTCGACGGCCGCATCGAACCTGCCACTCATTACTGGATGAACTCCCTGCAGGGCGTGAGTGATCGCGAGCAATACCTCGTCTCCATCAACCGCGCCGAAGACATCGACCCCGCCAAGGTGCATCAAACGATCTCCTACACGCACCCCCTGTTCGACGTCGACGCCCTCCGGTCCCAAGCGGAGCTCCCCGGCCTCAACGCCGACGCCACCGGCACCACCAACACTTACTTCGCCGGCGCCTACCAACGCTACGGCTTCCACGAAGACGGCCTCAAAAGCGCCGTCGACCTCTGCGCCCTCCTCCTCGGCCAAGACCCTTGGAAAACCGCTTCGTCCGCCGCCTAGAATCGGAATCGGAAGCACCTAATGCGATCCCAGATCTACGAGTGCGCCATTTTGCACGCGCGTTTTCTCCCGAAAGCCCATCGGTTCCTCTACCGCATCTTCATGCTCTCACTCGATCTCGATGAGCTCCCCGAGGTCCATCGTCGTCACCGCCTGCTCAGCATCAACCGCGGCAACCTCTTCAGCCTTCGCGAAGCCGATTTCCTCCCCCTCACCGAGCCGCTCCACCCCCCCTCCCCCGCACGCAATTACAACCCTGATGGTGACAATCTCTCTGCCGCGCCAAATCTCAAAGAGCGCGTGTTCGCTTACCTTCGCGCCCACAACATCGATGCCGCCCCGGACTCCCGCGTGCAGCTGATTACCCTACCGCGCATGCTGGGTTATCGATTCAACCCCGTTTCGTTCTACTTCATTCGGAGCGCCGCCAATGAGCCGATTGCGGCGATCACGGAGGTCACCAATACCTTTCACGAAATGAAGCCGTTTTTGCTCCGGCCCGACACCCTCACCCCGGACGGATTCAAATTTCGCGTGCCTAAGAATTTCTACGTCTCCCCTTTCACCGACGTGGATGTGGAGTTCGATTTTCGGCTCCGACTTCCCGCCGATCGCCTCGCGATCCAAATCGATGACTACATCGACGGAGCCCGCACCCTCACCACCAGTCTGACTGGTCCATCTGTCCCCCTCACCGACCGGGCACTCGCTTGGTTTTTATTCAAATACCCCCTCCTCACGCTCCGGGTGATTGTGCTCATTCACTGGCACGCCCTCCGGCTTTGGATCAAACGGGTGCCTTGGTTCTCCAAGGGGGCACGCCCCGATAAGCAAACCGACCTCTACCGCCCGCATCAGTCGATCACCCGCCCCTAAATGAGGCATCCGCTCCATCGGGCTGGGAGCGGAGCGCCGAAGCTGACGATGAACCCGACCATCAACCACACGCCAATGGTCCACCAAAGCGTCACCCTCCGCCAACCGGAGCCAAGCTGTTCGGCCAGGTTCATCTTCCTTCCCATTGAACCTGAGATCATCCGTGATCTGCTCCGGTCCGCGGGGGTGCCATCGGAAAACTCACCCCCTTGGTCCAACGCCCCATCGATACCGTATCGCGTTCACTGACGCGGAAGTTAATGTGCGCTGGTAGAAATCGATCGTAATCACCGTCACCGTCGCACAGGAAAATCGCCTGGAGAGACTGCCGCACTTCTCCCAAAACTCCGGCACGATCAATCCGTTTGCTGAGCGTAAGCACTGAGTAAGAATCCAAATCAAAAACGAGAACCCGACCACTGAACTCCATTCCGGTATCGCCTCCCTTAGATCATCACTGCGCCGATCATGCCAGTGAACTGTTCCGGATGATATCTTCGCCGCGGCCTCCGACGATTCCACCCCATAACCAAGGGAGCAAGTGACCGGCCGGGCAATCGAATCGCCTCCTCGAGCCGATCCTTACCGTCCCGAAAATCCTACAAAGAACCCACGAGGACCATCGGTCCTTGGGCGACGGGCACCCCGCCTTTGACCTCTAAACTGATGGCAAACGCCGCGACATCCTCCACGGGTTGTTTGGCTTGAAAACGGATTCGAGCGCGACCATCCGTGCTCACTTGCACGATTCCCCCGTCAACCGGGTTCGGGTACTGCGGATCAACCACCCACAGCTGATAATCCTGCGTGGCCTTAATCTCAGGTAGATTCACCACCTCGATCACCCCTTCGTCCGCTTTCGTATCAAATACCGCAAAACCATAGGAAGCCTGATCCAGTTGCGACGAGAGTGTCGCAATGCGCATCTGATCTAGCGACCTCGTGGAGTTCAGTTGGGCAATTCGATTCACCAAAAGCTCGCGCTCATCCACGACCGCCTCCAACTCACCCGTCACGCGCTCAACGGCTTCTCGCCTTTCCTCAAGTTGAGCCTGCAAAGCCTGTACTTCAGTTCCCCTTTGACTGGCTCGATCAGCTGACACTGCTGCCACCACGGCCAACGCCGCGGCGACACCCCAACCACCGAATGACACCCAATTCACCGACACCCGAGGGCGCTCGATCATCTCCGGCTTCGACTCCGCCGTCGGAACAGCGATGCTCCTAATCTCGTCTCGCAGACTCGCCCTCGGCGCGTCTGCCATCGGCAAATGGGCCAACAGACCCATCGCCACCGTTTCCTCACACCGCGAGAGTTCATCTGCCAACTTCGGTTCGCTCTCGAGGCGAGCCTCCAGCCGGGCTCTCGCGACCTCATCGAGTTCACCGAGCACATAGTCCATGATCAAAACTTCATCTTGCTCACCCATGGCTCACCTCCCCGATTTTTTGCTGAAGTTTTTGAAGTCCGTACCGCAAACGAGATTTTACCGTGCCTAGCGGCACCTTCAATCGCTCGGAAATTTCCTGATGCGTCAGTCCGGAGAAAAACGCCAGTCGCACCATCTGCTTCTGATCATCAGGCAGACTCGAGACCGCTTCGCGAACTTTCGCCGCCGTTTCCTTCTGTTGCAAAGCCTCTCCGGCGGTCGGCTCATCGACCATCACCCGATTCTCGGTTTCCATCTCCTCCGCCGCAATCCCCGCCGCACTCGGAATCCGACTCTTCCGACGGCGTAAAATGTCGATCGCAGCTCTCCGGCTGGTCGTAATTAACCACGGCAAAATCTTCGCCTGCCGTTTTTTTAATTTTTCCCCGTTTTGCCAAAGTGCTTTGAACGCATCCTGCACCGCTTCCTCGGCATCGGTAGCTTGGCCCACCACCCGATAAGCTACCGCATACGCCGTGCGTCCAAACTCATCGTAGGCCGCCGTTAAAGCCGACGCATCCCGCAGAGCGAGACGACTCAGAAGACCCACACTCGCACTGTCTTGTGAATCACTCATGCTGGTAGCTCGTTTTGCAGAAAACCCTTCACTTCTGTTGACCCAACGAGGACTTCCTATAGCTGTCAACCAACCGGCATCGGTCTTGGGAAGTATTAATCGCGCGGTCATCACTTTCCTGACGCATCAGGACTAAGTCTGGATCTAAAGCTCTGATTGGTCCATAATATGCATTAGATTCATAAATCCAAACCTCTCCACACTACGTCAGACACCCCATACGCGCTTTCCCGTCCTGCCTCGGATTCTTTCTTCCATGAACACTTCCTCCTCCACCAACCTCACCACCACCGCCTCCCCTGCTGCGAGATCAAGCCCAAGTCTCTATCAGCGGCTAGTCCTGAGGTCGTTCGAGGGCATGAACCGGGGTCAGATGGAAATCGAGCTCCCCGATAATTCACTCATCTCCTTCGGCTCGCCCGGGCCCCATGTCGATCTGGTTCATGGCATCCCTGCCAAGGCCAAAATTAAGATTCACCGCGACTCTTTCTTCCAAAAATGTGTTTTCGTCGGCGACGTGGGCTTTGGGGAGAGTTTCGTAGATGGCGATTGGACGACTCCCGATCTCACCGCCGTCATCGCGTGGTTTATCCACAACGTTGAAAATGCTCCCACCCTCTCGGGCTCAAAACGGGCTGGCAAAGCCGCCGCCATCAATCTACTCCGCGCCGCCAATCGCGTCGGTCACCTCTTGCGCCCCAACAATCGCAACATCGCTCGGCGCAATATCTCGGAGCATTACGATCTCTCCAACGACTTCTTCGCTCTCTTCCTCGATCCGTCGATGATGTACTCGGGCGCCCGCTGGATCACTCCCGAGCTCACGCTCGAAGAAGCCCAAACCGCCAAGAACGACGTGCTCTGTCAGCGCTTGGAATTAAAGTCGACCGATCACGTGCTCGAAGTCGGTTCCGGCTGGGGCTCTTGGTCGATTCACGCCGCGAAGAATTACGGATGCCGCGTCACCACGCTCACAATCTCTCAAGAACAATTCGATCTCGCCACCACTCGTATCGCCGCCGCCGGGCTCTCCCACCTCATCGACATTCGCATGTGCGACTATCGCGACATCCAAGGCTCGTTCGATAAAATCGTCTCCATCGAGATGATGGAAGCGATCGGCCACAAATACCTGCCCGCTTTCTGCGAGTCACTCCATCGCGTGCTGAAACCTCACGGACTCATCGCGCTCCAGTTCATCACTTGCCCTGACGAACGCTACCAAGAGCTCCGCCAGGGCGTGGACTACATTCAAAAGCATGTCTTCCCGGGCTCGCTCCTTCTTTCCCTCAATCGCGTTAACGAGCAGATGACCCGCGCCGGTGGCTTCGTTCTCCACCAAATGGAAGACTTCGGTCGGGACTACGTGCGCACCCTCCGAGCCTGGCGGAGCGAGTTCCACGCCAGCTTGGAGAAAGTCAAAGCCCTCGGTTTCGATGAACGCTTCATCCGCAAGTGGAACTACTATCTGCACTACTGTGAAGCGGCCTTCGCGATGAAGAACATCTCAGTCGTTCACACCCTGCACCGCCGGGCCAACAACGCCCGCTAACTCAACTTAACGAGCGGAAGCCTTCGGGCATCCTCTCACCACCTCCGACCGCCATGCTTTGGTTTCTCCGTATCGTCTTCATCACGATCTTCGTGGCCATGTCCGCGCTCATTACTTGGGCAAGCCTGGAGCAACCCATTTTTGGGATCCCGACTGCGGTCAAATCCAACCCTTGGTTTATCGCGACGCTGTTCGACGCCTACTTCGCGTTCATCACGTTCTACGTTTGGGTCGCCTGGAAAGAACCTGCCCTCGGCGCGCGTATCCTGTGGTTCACTACCGTAATTATGTGGGGTAACTTCGCGATGGCGGTCTACATGCTCATCGAGTTATTCCGTATCAGGGAGATCGACCAGTTGCGCGAAATTTTCGGCACCCAACGCCAGGGCAAAATCGCCCTTCCCCTCGGGTTCACGATCGCCGGCCTCGCCGCCTATGCGCTGGGTGCAGGTCCGTTGTTCTCATGAACTCGAAGACTTCGTCAGTCGCGACCGAGTCAGTTAAAAAACCAGGCTTTTGGCAACGCCGCTTGATCGCGCCGATCATCAAGCAACTCACGCAAGGCATCACCCCCCGGAAAATCTCGTTTACGCTCGCGGTCGGCACCGTCTGCTCCCTTTTCCCTTTCTTGGGTTTCACGGCCTTACTCAATCTAGGCGTCGGCATCCTATTGAAACTGAATCAGCCCATTCTTCAGACGCTTAACCAGCTGCTGACTCCGATTCACCTGCTCTTGCTTCTCGTCTATGTTCGCACCGGCGAGTGGATCTGGGGGGCGGATGACTCTCTGTTTTCTATCAGCGAAGTGGTGCGGCAATTTGCCGAACTTTCGTTCTTCGATTTTCTCCAGAAATTCGGCTGGGCCGGCGTGCATGCATTCACCGCTTGGAGTATGAGTGTCCCGCTAATCTTTGTCGCCGTCTATTACCCTTTGAGACCGATCATCGAGAAGCTCGCCGCCACCCGTAAAACCACTGCTACCCCATGACTCTCCCGGTCACACTCACCGTCTGCACCATTGGCTTGATGGTCCTCTTCTCGCTAAGTTACTTCATCGCACGGCGCATGGACAACTACGGCATCGTTGATATCGTTTGGTCCTACTCCTTCACCGGGGTCGCCTGGTTCTACGCTTGGGCCGGTCCCGGTGCGAACAGCCGAAACGTGCTCGTAGCGATCCTTGCCTCCGCTTGGAGCCTCCGCTTAGGCACTCACCTTTACCGTCGGGTCATGAGCCACCACCCGCAGGAAGATAGCCGCTACCAACAACTGCGCCTCGACTGGGCCGGCGTCTTCGCTCCCAAAATGTTCGGATTCTTCCAGCTCCAGGCTATCTCCGTAGTCCTGCTCAGCACGCCTTTCCTCTTCCCGACTCACAATATCTTCCCCGGCCTAAATCTCTGGGAAATCTGGGGCACCATCATCGTCGTCGTCGCACTTTGCGGCGAAGGGCTTGCCGACGCCCAACTCGCCGCCTTTCGCCGGAAATCCACCAGTCAGGGCAAAGTCTGCAACGTTGGCCTCTGGCACTACAGTCGCCATCCCAACTACTTCTTCGAATGGTGCATTTGGGTCGGATTCTTCCTCTTCGCCTGCGGATCCGCCTGGGGCTGGATCAGCATTATCGCCCCCGCCGCCATCCTCCACCTTCTGCTCAACGTCACGGGCGTCCCCCTGGCCGAAGCATCGTCCCTTAAATCCAAAGGCGACGCATTTCGGGCCTACCAGCGCACCACCAACGCATTTTTCCCCGCCCCCCCTAAATCCCACTAGAGCCCGCCTCCGTCTACCTGACTGCCCCCCCCTTTATTCGTTATGATCGATACTCTTCTTGAGAAAAATCTGCTGCCCGACTGGCTCATCCGCGTCGGTATCCGCCGCCTCCTGCGCCAGCGGCTTCGCGACGAATCTGCTTACAACGAGGAGCAGTACGCCGCTGATCTACGCACGCGCGGAATCGCGGAACAAACCAAAGCAGCCAACGAGCAACACTACGAAGTACCCACCGAGTTCTACCGGCTCAGCCTTGGTCGGCGATTTAAGTATTCCAGCTGCCTCTACCCTCAGGGAAAAGAGTCTCTCGACGAAGCCGAGGAGCACATGCTCAAACTCTACGTCGAACGCGGCGAATTCACCGCGGGGCAAGATATCCTCGAGCTCGGCTGCGGCTGGGGCTCACTCACGCTGTTCCTTGCCCAAACCTTCCCAAAATCGAAAGTCACCGGCGTTTCAAACTCCCGCACCCAGAAGCTTTACATCGACGCCGAAGCCCAGCGCCGCGGGCTCACCAATGTCAGCATCATCACGGCCGACATGAATACGTTCGATATCGCCGCCGGGAGCTTCGACCGCGTCGTTTCGATTGAAATGTTCGAGCACATGAAAAACTACGAACGCTTGCTCGCCAATGTCTCTCGCTGGCTGCGACCGGGCGGAAAACTGTTCGTTCACATTTTCACCCATCATCAAGTCTCTTATCACTTCGAAGCCCGCGACGAAAGCGATTGGATGTCCCGTTACTTTTTCACCGGCGGACAAATGCCGTCACACAACTTGCTTCATCAATTTCAGAACGATCTGACCCTCGAACAGGATTGGAAAGTCAACGGCCGCCACTACCAACAAACGGCTGAGCATTGGTTGGTAAAAATGGATCAAAATCGGGCGGCCATCATGCCGCTCTTCGCCGAAACCTATGGTGCAGCCCAAGCCGTAAAATGGTGGGCCTATTGGCGCGTTTTCTACCTGAGCTGCGCTGAACTCTGGGGCTACCGCTCAGGCAACGAATGGCTCGTCAGCCACTACCGCTTCCAAAAACCAACCGTCTAAGGTTCGTAACCTTTGTGGTGCCCCCCCCCCTTTCTCCTCCTCCGATTCCCATGAGCCTCTCATCAAAATTCTTCGTTTTATTGACCGCGCTTCTCGCCATCGCGTCGACCATCACGGCCACTGAACATCCGAACGAATTCATCCCGCCTGAGATCGTGCAACGCGCTTTGGCCGCCGAAATGGCCCAACGCACCGAAGAAGCGCTCGCCCTCTACCTGGCAGCGGAAAAGACCGATCCCAATAATCCGTTCATTCTCCAGAAAGTCGCCCAAGCTTACTCCGATTCCATCGTCGACCTCGACGATCGTGAGGAGCAAACCCGGCGAGCCAACCTCACCCTCGACTACGCCGAGCGGGCGGTGGCTCTGGAGCCCAACAACGCGGTCAACGTCCTCTCCGTCGCGATCGCCCACGGCCGTCTGGCCACCTACAGCGATACTCGCACCAAGGTTGAGTTCTCTCGACTGATCGAAACCGGGGCCGAGCGCGCCCTTCAACTCGACCCCGACTACGCTTGGGCGCACCACGTTCTTGGCCGCTGGCACTATGAAATCGCTTCGCTCGGATCAGTTGCCCGCTGGTTTGCCAAGCTTATCTACGGCGGCCTCCCGGAAGCATCCTTCAAAGAAGCCGAACTTCATCTCAATCGTGCCATCCAACTTGAACCGGAAAACCTGATCCACCGCCTCGAACTCGGCTTTGTCTACAAGGCGGAGGGCCGTGACGCTGACGCCCGCCGAGAGTTCGAACGCGGCCTCGATATGCCCACGACTCAAAAACACGACGCGATCGCCAAGGCCCGCGCCCGGGCCGCGTTGGCCGGCCTCGGCTAAGCGCGACGGAACTTGCGCAAATTTTTCAGCGCGATTTCGAAGGCGATCGGGAGCGGCGCCGTGATCGAAAGCGATTCGCGAGAATCGGGATGACGTAGCGTAATTTCGCTCAAATGCAGTCCCAGGCGATCAACCAGAGGGGTCTCGTTCGCTTTACCTTTATACCCACGCTTCAACCCGGAAAGCAGGAGTTTAACCTCCGGTAATCCGTGCGCGGAATCGCCCAATATGGGCGCGCCCACCGCGGCAAGGTGCGCCTGTAACTGCCGCTCTCGACTCGTCTCCGGCCGCCCCTCCACCCAAACAAAACGCCCGAAACTCTCCAAAACCCGGATCAGCGAGACTGCCGGTTTCCCTCCTCGCCTCCGATAGACGTGCATGCGCCCCGGCACGTTTAAATCGGGCCCTATTCCGTAGCGAATTTCAAACTCGGAGGGAAGTCCACCACCCAGCGAACGAACCAGCGGGAATTGGGTCACTTGCTCCGTTTCCGCCTCAGTTAGAGGAAGCACCACCATGCCGTGATAAATCCGTTGGGCCATTTTGCTCTGAAACTCCCCGCTCAGGGAATCGAGGGCAGTCTTTGTTTTTGCGCAAACCACCACCCCACTCACTTCGCTATCGAGCCGATGGGCGTTGATGATGTGTTTCCCAAACTTCTGGTGTAGAAACGGCATCAACGCCGGTATCTCCGCCATTTGACCGCCGGTCATCGACCAGCCCGCCGGCTTGTCTACCGCCAGAACTGATTCATCTTCGTATAACGTCGTCGGTGCTACCACCTCGTCAGGTTGCGGACGCTCGACTCATCCGTGCAACTGCATTTGCGACCCTTATTGCGCCCAAAGTTACCGAGTCCCCTTTTCCTGAATCGGTGAAGGACTTACGACTAGTCTTTCCAAACGCGAAAATACTTGCGACGGCGGGATCACCGTCCGTCGCTAACCTCCCGTTCCTGATGCCGGATCTCCCCAAAGCATTCTTCAATTTTGGAGCCGATTGGCTCACGACGATTACGCGGCAACATTTGCGCAGGCAGACTGATTTTGCGCCCAAGCATGACCTGGCTCTGACCAATCTGCTCACTGCCCTCGCCCCGACGATCCGAGGAAAAACCCTCCGATTAAAAGCGAGGATGAATCGCGGGCAGTTTGTCGCCAATATTCCTCTCTCCCGTCACGAAAACATCACCGACTTCGTCGAGCAGATGAGGGCCGGCAAAAAAAACGTGATGGCCCCCGGTAAAACCGAACTATTCGCGACCACCGCAGGCACCACCACCGGCACCCCGCGCATCGTTCCCGTTCCACCCGCGATGGTTGAGCATTTTTATCGAATGAGTCGCTACGTCGCCCTGAACGCGACCGCTCGCGCTGGGAGTATTGATGCGCTCCGAGGACGACTCCTCCTCCTCGGAGGTCAGTCTCACTTTCCCCCCCCGCAGGATCGCGCGGAACCCTCTTCGTCCTATCCCACGACCAGCGATTTGAGCACACTCGCCGCGACGCATAAGACTCGATGGCTAAACCGTCATTTTTTCGAACCGACCTCCCGGATCGCCCTCGAACCCGATTGGTCAAAAATGATCGATCGGATCATTCGGCGGACCCGTGACCGGAATATCAGCCTGATCGCGGGACAGCCCCAGTGGTTGATTCCTTTTGCGCATCAGATGCTGGATTTACTCACGGAATCTAAGCCGCCCCCCACGTCGCTAAAGGCGATCTGGCCAAAATTGCGCACCCTGATCCACACCGGAAGTAGTATTCAAACCTCGCGGCTCGCTCTTCAGCAACTAGCCGGCCCCGGCGTCATGCTGCATGAGGTCTACTCCGCGGCAGAGGGTATATTTGCAGTCCAAGGGCATCAGCCGGGCCCCGGACTGAGACTTCTCACCGATTCCGGGATATACTTCGAGTTTCTCCCGGTTGCTGACTACCACCCCAAAGACTTGGATGCCTCAGCTCGACTCACGGTACCTCTTGCCGACGTGGACACTAAGACGGACTACCTTCTCGTGGTGACGACCCCTGCCGGACTAGTCCGGCATATCGTGGGTGACGTCGTGCGCTTCTCGAAACTGCGCCCCCACTCCCTTTACCCCGTCGGCCAAATCGAACTCCGCCTGTCGACTTTTGGTGAGCACCTCCTCGCCCGGGATATGGCCACCGCCCTATTCCACACTTGCGAGATCAACAAATGGAAGATTCGCCACCTGCACGTCGCTCCTATCAGTGAAACTCAGGAACTGGGACAACACCGCGGACGCCACGAATGGTGGGTCGAACTTGAAACCGGCTCCCAAGTGACCCCCACGGGCCCGCTCATAAGTTCACCGGTAGACCTCCACCTCACTCAAAAGCATCCCCGCTACGCCGCGCGTCGCCAGTCGGGCCAAATCGCCCCGCCTCTGGTTCGGCTAGTGATGCCCGGCACCTTTGAACATTGGTTGCGGCACTCGAACCTTTGGGGAGGTCCTCACAAACTTCCAATTACCCGCAATGATCGCTCAATCGCCGACGGCCTGAAGGGATTGATGCGGTTTTCGGATGATTAAATTTTTTCACCCAAATTCTATCCCGATCGACCAGCAGTTGGCACGGACAGTGCTTTTTACCCCCCGTCAGCTCGGCTGATGTATTGGGGGTTACATGAATGCTGGCGGTGACCGCTAGCTCAGAAAACAATGGGCTCGCCGTTAAGGGGTTTTCGGCGGGCCCTCCTGTTTTTGGAGGGTTCCCCTCGCGCGACCGCAACCAGTGTCTCCGAAAAGAGGGGTCCGTCCTAAAGCAGAGATCTAACTAACGGCTCGTAGTCATGGCGTTCCATCGAACCCACCTTGCGGTGACGCACCTGACCATCACGATCAATCAAGAAAGTCGTCGGAATCGCTTCAATCCCGCCAAATAAACCAGCCGTATTTTCATCTGCCATGACCAAGGGATAGTTAATCTTGAACTGCTTCGCGAATTTCTCGACCACCCCCGGCCCCCCTTGATCGAGAGACACCCCCACGATCACGACTCCTTTAGGCTCAAGTTCGCGTTGCATCTCGATATACCCCGGAATCTCGTCCCGACACGGCGGGCACCACGTCGCCCAAAAATCGAGCACCACGACTTTACCGGCCAATTCCGTCGAGCTCATCATCGAGCCATCGACTCGCTTCAACTGCCACTCCGGCGCCATTCCCAACTGGGGCAAAGTGGACGGGGCCCCTTGGCTATCAGCTGTCGAAGCAACATCGGCGGAAACACCGGGATCCACCTCGGTTCGAGTTTCTACTAAGGCCGGAGCCGGCTCCGATTTATTGCATCCCGTAAGTGCGAGCAACGACCCTAAAATAGCAGGGAAAAGTAATGATTTCATAAAATTATTCCAAGTTTTATCCCGCTCGCTTCCGAGCCCAAATGTCGCGATTACCGTAGGTTCGCTCACGCGCGAATTCTCCTGAAACTAGGCCAAAGATCTCCTGAAGACAACCCGGCCACCACCAAAAACCCCGTCCCTTTCAATGCCAAGGCCAACGCGATTTCGCTGTGACCTTGCGAACCGTAATAGCCGGCCGCCGTCCCTAAAACGACGCCAAAAATAACCTCCAACACCGAGATCACGGTAAAAAAAGTTCGAGTCCTCAAACCGCTCAACAAATTCCCGGCTCGCACCACTTGTCCACCTTTCGGCGTCCGCACAAATTCGCCCCCGGTCGAGCAGAGCCCCTCGATGAATGCGGCACATAACGTGATGCTGAGCGCGAGTCCGAATGATAACAAAAGCGGCGACAAGAGGAGCCACATCAGGCCTTCACGCCATTCTCGCCGCTGGAAAAATTGCCCTGCCACGTAAAACGCCACCGGGGCGCCTCCCGCGAGCAATACAATCGCCGGATTAGCCAAATACCACCAAGACCCCAACTTATCCGCCACCAGCCAAAGGTAGGGCACAAACAAAACCGAAAAGGTAACCAGCAGCGGATGCACCACCCCAATAGTCAGGTGCCACCAGGCTTCGCGCTTAACCCGCCATGGCAGTTTCGACGTCATGACCTGCGCCAGGAGTTTACGGGCGACCTGGATCCCGCCCTTGGTCCAACGCCTCTGTTGCGATTTAAAGGCGATAAGGTTCTCCGGCAATTCTGAAGGCACCGTGTAGCGGTCCAAATACACCAGACGCCATCCCCTGAGCTGGGCCCGGTAGCTCGCGTCTAAATCCTCCGTGACCGTATCGCTCGTCCATCCCCCCGCATCTTCCAATGCCGCCCGTCGCCACACCCCGGCCGTGCCGTTGAAATTGAAAAAAAGCCCCGCCGCCGCCCGCGCCGTCTGCTCCACCACAAAATGGGCATCCAAAAACACCGCCTGAAACCGGGTGAGCAACGTCCGTTTTCGATTCGCAAACTCCCACCGCGCTTGCACCACGGCCACTTCATCCGCGACGAAATGAGGCATCAATTTGCGCAGAAAATCAGCTTCCGGTCGGAAATCGGCATCGAAAATTGCCAAGAACTCCGCCTCCGACTGCTTCATGCCATACGCCAGCGCCCCCGCCTTGTAGCCTTCCCTTTTTGTTCGTCGAATATGAGTCATTCGTCGCGCAGCCTCCGGGTGCGCCCGCATCCAACTCTCCACCAGTTCAGTGGTCTCATCCGTCGAATCATCGAGCACCTGAATCTCCCACCGCGCATCCGGCCATTCGATCGCCGTCACCTTTTCGAGCAGCGCCTCAACCACCAGAGGCTCATTAAATATCGGGAGCTGCACACAGACCTTCGGGGTGCGATCCCACACCGGATCCGCCGGCCGAGGTTTGTTCGCCACCCGCCAATACAGCACGAGCATCTTCAGCCGATGCGCGCCGTAAAAAACGAGCCCCGTCAGCGTAACAAAATAGACGAACGTGATGAAAGTGGTCATGTGTCGTTTAGCGAGAGCCCCAAGGACACCGATTTATGCCCGAAAAACAACCTCAGCCGCCATTCAATGGTTCAGTCGCGGCAATTAAATGGGGAGCGGATGATCGCACGCCTTCTTCCCCTTGGGTGGGGCAACGTCTTACGGTCCCGGCTTAATCTCCGATAAATTCAATGAGAGGATCTCGATAAACTTCCGCATCGCTGGAGTCAAAACCCGCCCCTTTCGATGGAGAATTGCCAACGGTCGGGTAAAATCTTTGCCCCTAAAATGCAGGATCTTCAACGATCCTTGTTGCGCCTCCCGCATCACGGTGGCCTGCGGCACAATCGCCACGCCGTGATCGATCTCAACCGCCCGTTTGACCGTCTCGATGTTGTCGAATTCCATCACTGGTTCCATCTCAATCTTGTTGTCTCGAAAGATCTGATCAACGGCCTTCCGCGTCGGAATATCTGGATCGAAGCCGATAAATTTCAATCCCGCCAACTCACTCAGATCCACTTCCGTGCCTCGACGCGAGAGCGCATGCTCCGGGTGCGCGATCAAGACCAAGTGATCATCTCGGAAGGAGATCGATTCAATCTGGCGGTGCTTGAGCGGAAAGGCCACCAATCCGAAATCAACCGAATTATGCAAAATATCCTCATACACTAAATTCGAACGCCGATACTCAACCCGTACATTCACCGACGGGAAATCTTGCAAAAATCGCTTGATGTAAGGCGGCAGCTCATGCAATCCGATCGAGTAGATTGTCGCGATCCGGATCGTGCCGCTGATGACCTTTTTCATCTCCTGCAACTCCGACATCAGCTCATCATAACCATGTAATACGTCTTTTGCCGTCTCATACACCGCCTGACCCTCCCGGGTGAGCTGGAACTGCTTCTGGCTGCGATCAATTAGCAACGTCGTGAAGTGCTTCTCCATCGCTCGAGCTTGCTGGCTCACCGCCGATTGTGTGATACCGTTAATTTTGGCAGACTTCGAAAAACTTTTGGTTTCAACGAGATCCGCAAAGACTTTAAAATTCTCAATTTGCATGGCCACGGGTGTTTAACCTTACTATAATCACTTCTAATCACCGAGCAACCCATTAATTCCGCTTTATGAGTATCTCATTTGATACATTTCGCAGTAATGCTGATGCTGTTTGCCGCGAGATCTCTGCCGCTTGCGCCTCCGCTGGTCGCGCCCCCTCCGAAGTTGAGCTTTTAGCCGTCACCAAAAATCATGGCTCATGGGCGCCCACTTATGCCGCCCGCTACGGTCTCGCCGGCGTGGGCGAAAACCGCGTGCAAGAAGCCGTTGATAAAAAACCCGAAGTGACCGCCCCACTCCGCTGGGAACTTATCGGCCATCTGCAGTCCAACAAGGCCGCCATCGCCGCCGCCCAATTCGACCGTGTGCAAAGCGTCGACACCGTAAAGCTCCTGCACCGACTCAACCGCGCCGCCGAAGAAAACGGCCGGCCACTCCACATCCTACTCCAAATCAACGCGGGGAACGATCCCGCCAAATTTGGCGCCGACGTTTCCGCCGCGCCTGCGTTGCTGGAACACGCGCTCCAGCAGCCTCACCTTCAAGTCGATGGCCTCATGACCATCGCGCCCCTATCCGATGACCCCGACGTCGCGAGCCGCACCTTCACCGCCCTTCGCAATTTACGCGACCAACTCGCCAGCCGATTCGCTACCCCTCTGGCCACCCTTTCGATGGGAATGAGCGGAGACCTTGCCGCCGCCATCGCCGCGGGCAGCACTCAAGTCCGTATTGGCACCGCGCTCTATGGCCAACGCCTCTAGCGTTAAAAAAACCTCCACCGGCTCCCCAGACTTTCTTGCCACTTTTTCAAACAACGTCTGTCTGGAACTTCGTGGCCGATGTAACCCTCACTTCCGCGCAAACTGCCGCACTTCTCAGCCTGCTCGATGATTCAAGCCCCATCGTCCACCGGGGATTGATCTCCCATTTTAAGGCCCTCGGAAAGCCCGCCCGCCAGTTGCTCCACGACACCTCCCAAGGCCACAACCGGCACCTCGCGTGGCACGCCCGTAAATACCTCGAGCAACTCAATTTCGTCGACCCTGTCGCCGAATTTCGTGAGTTCATTCGGTCTCTGAACTATGAGCTCGAAACCGGAGCGCTGTTGCTTGCCCGCACGATCAATCCCGAGCTCAACGCCGGCGCCTGCATTGACCAGCTGGAGAAGATCGCCGCGCGCTGCCGTGAACTCATCATGGAGCCCTCCACCACTCGGGAGAAATGCCGCATCATCAATCGCGTGCTCTATCATGAATGTGGTTTCCACGGAAACACCGAAAACTACACCGATCCGAAAAATAGTTTTATCGATAGCGTGCTCAAGCGCCGTCGCGGCATCCCCGTTTCACTCTGCATCCTTTACTTGCTCGTTGCTCACCGCCTCGGCCTAGCACTTGAGCCCATCGGCCTCCCCGGCCACTTCATGGTCGGCTGTTTTACCGACCAAAGCCCTTTCTTCATCGACGCCTTCGATGGCGGACTCTTCCGGTCCCCCGAAGAAATATTTGTCTTTCTGCGCTCCCACGACCTTTCCGTCGAACTGAGCGACCTCGCGCCCACTCCCATCCGCGAAGTCCTCTGCCGCAGTTGCCGCAATTTGGCGAATCACTACCAAACCCAAGGCCATGATTCCCAGTCCGCCCTCTTCGATAGTTTCGTCATCGAGTTCGAATCCACTCACGCCAAAAATATGATGTGAGGAGGCACGCCCCCCCCCGCTGATCTTCTCGCCATCGGCAGGCTAGGGCCGGATTGACAATTGCGCCCTCAGAATCCGCACTGCGCATTCCATGGAGCCTGTTCTCACCATCGCCGATCTCGATTCTTGGTCATTCACCGGCACTGCCCTCGCCGTGCTGGGTCACCCCATCAAACACTCGATCAGCCCGCCCCTGCACAATGCGGCACTCGCGGCCATGGCCCGAACGCATGAATCGTTTGCCGACTGGCGCTACTTCCGCTTCGACGTGCCACCGGCAGAGCTTCCGTCCGCCCTGCCCCGACTTCACGCGGCCGGCTTCCACGGACTCAATCTCACCGTGCCTCACAAAGTGCTCGCCTTCGGCATCATCGAAAACGTTGACGCCACTGCCCGACCTATCGGAGCAGTCAATACCCTCAAACGAACCCCGACCGGCTGGCAGGGATTCAACACCGATGGCTATGGCCTCGCCACCGCGGTCGCTGAAGATCTCGGCATAGATCTAGCCGGCACTCCGATCATTCTACTGGGGGCAGGCGGCGCCGCTCGGGGAGCCGCGGTCGAGTGCCTCGCGCACCACTGTGCTTCGCTCCATATCGCCAACCGCACCGAGAGTAATCGCCACGCCCTGCTGGCTGACCTCGCCCCGATTGCCCACGGTATCCCCGTCATCGGATTCGCCCCGTCGGCCCCCCCCAGTGACCTCCCCGCCAATGCCTTGGTCATCAATGCCACCAGCGCAGGTCTAAAACCTGAAGATCCCCTTCCGATCGATTTGGCTCGGCTCCCTCGACCTCGCGGGGTCTTCGACATGATCTACAATCCCGCGGTAACTCAACTTCTAGCGGTAGCCCAGTCCCACCGCCTCCCCACGGCCAACGGCCTCAGCATGTTAATCCACCAAGGGGCACGATCCCTTGCCATCTGGAGCGGAGCAACCGTTCCCGTCGTCGCGATGCGCACCGCGGTCGCCGCGAATTAGCACCGCGCTTTTCATCCCGTCGCCCCTTCTCCCCCCAAAAGGGACGGAGACTCCGTCAAGGACTCCGTTTCGGGCCAGAGCCTGGCGGGCTGAGCCAGAACTTACTGACTCCAAGGCGGCACGATCTCATTCGACCGCGCATAGGCGATCATCTGGCCGAGATGCTCGTGGCCATGATCAGCCACCACCAACATTAAACGCGCGCGCGGCGCCGGTGAACCGAACAGATCGATCTCTTCGCTGGCCGCTTCTTCAGAGACTGCGTAGATCGCTTTTTTCACGTGCTTCACCGAAGCCTCGTAAGTCGCGATCACCGTAACCTTGTCGCCACTGTCGCCGAGATCTCGTGGATTTATGCCCTCGGGAACTTCAGCCCCCAACATGTGAGCAATGAAATAATTAGCACTGGAAACATGCTGGATTACCTCCCCCACGGTAGAAACCCCTTCCATCGGCGTCCAACCATACTTTTCCGCCGGAAAAACATTGGCTAATTGCACTATCTTGTCAGCCGAAGCTTCCACGCTCGAGACCACCATTTTGTTATACATCGGCACTTCGTCCGACTTGTGATGATTCGCGAAAGCCGCGAACGGAACCGAAGCGCAAATGGCCGCGGCCGTAAGGAATTTTGTGACTATATTCACTGGTAGATAGGGATGGGGAAATACCGCAAAAAAATGCGAGTGAGGAGCATGAGCTAATCACCCCGTCATCAGTGGGTCAATCTGTAGATCCGCAAAACTCTTCATTGAAACGGTTTGCGTGAATCCGAGTCGAAACCGGAACCACCCAAGAAAGAATTTCCCGCCATCCGGCCCCATAAAACTCTCGATCAACGACCGGGTCGCCTGAGCCGACCCAACCGACAAACGCGTCCGAAGCGCGCACTTGCTATTAAGAATTTTCGGGCTCAGATTCCCCTTCTGTTCTTTGATTGAGCGAGTTCTCAATCAGTTCATCGGTCCTTTTCGAAGGACCTTCCCGACTTTGGGGGTGTTCTGGATTCGACCCTTGGTTGAATCGTCTCGCTGCCGGTCGAGCGTGAAGGTCGCTCGTTAATCGCCCTTCAACACAAAATAAACGGCACCTATGAAGAAATGCCCCTCGCTGCTTAATTAATTCAGCGACGATCGCCCAGTGACGCCTGATAGCTGACGTGATCGCCGACTTCAGGCATAACGCATTCTGCGACCCGCGGAGTTTGCGTCGTATCTTCAATCCGGGGGTTAGTTGACGGCGTGGTTGGGTTCGCTACCTGTCGTCGACGAGATTAAATTGAACCTACACCGGTAGATGCGGGCCGTGAAGGTCAGGGGGACGCGGGTTCAATTCCCGCCACCTCCACCAATTGAGTTGGTCATTGTTTGCCTCCAAACATGGCCAACTTTTTTGTGCCCTTTCATCAGGATATGGGGGTTGAACCCGCCCCGCCGCGGGTTCTCTCCGAACCGGGTGAGTGGCCAGACATTCCCGCCACCTCCACAAGTCTTCGCCGAGGATCAGAGCCCGCCGGCGGGAGATCTCGCAAGACTCACCGATGAGGCGTGAACTTCAAATCTCCGTGAAGTCCGCCAGCGCGGCGGCTTTCCGGTCGAAAGTATAGGTCGTGTCACAACCCGCCGACTTCCCGATCCGGCCTCATAGGGCATCAGCGAAATCGGCCCGACCCGTTTGGTCGAGATGGCAGGCGTAGTGCACCGCCTGCAGATGCTCGAAGCAGATCTCTTCAAGATGAAGCAACGGCGCGAAGGCAGAACAGATCTCTTGACCGGAATACCCGTAGCCGCGCCGGAGTCTCCAGAAAACCCCTCATTGCCACCATCGTCGAAATAAAGCCCGGTTTCTTTGCCGTGCAGCTCGTCAAAATAGCCCTAGCCCGCTGCGCCTGCGCCTCATCGTCCTTAGTCAGGAAGCGAACCAAGACATTACTACAATCCCGAGCATGATCCGTCGCGGCTCCGGTCACCGCTAAGTTAACCGCTTCATTCATTTCCTCAATCGAAAGAACCTTGGGGGGAGTTTGGGTAGCACCCCGTAGGCATCCCGAACACTCCCCCTCATCGGAAACAACACCACGCTGCCGTGGTCATCGATCAGAAATCGCCCTTTGAGGCCCGCCCGCAAATCGGCTTGGTGCCGAATTTGCGAAGGGATTGTGATTTGGCCCGTCGTAGATAAAATCATAGGGTGACCAAAAAATCCGACGGCATGAAGTGCGCATTTTCAGCCCACCCCCTTTGCCGTCCCTCCCCGCCCGCTCCGCCGAAAACCCGACCTCCCTCCGCACCTCCGAAATTGGCTGAATTCCCGTGTGCCACCCCACCCCATGAACATCCCTCATCGCCCCGCCCTCGCTTTCTTCTTCTCTCATTCGCCCTCGCCCTAACGTCCCTCGCGTTCGCCCAACGCGAAGATCCGCGCACCGGCGTATCCTTCAACGCTTTCTACCAACTCGGCCCGGACTCACTGCCGATAGACGGCGTCCCGCAAGGCAAATTCTCCGCGGCCAAGATCATCCTCAGCCAGGTTTTCCCCGGCTACCAACACACCTACTGGGTCTACGTGCCCGCTCAATACGATCCCGCCGTGCCGACCGCCGTGATGGTGTTCAACGACGGGGCCGCCATGCGGGCGGAAGCAGGCGACGTGCGCGGGCATCATGTCTTGGACAACTTGATCTATCGCCGTGAAATTCCCGTCATGATCGGCGTCTTCATCAACCCCGGTCGCCTGCCCGAGCAGCCCGAACCCACCCTGCGCAATTGGGGCGATCGCGACACACTGCGCCAAGACGAATACAACCCGCCCAACGACAATTACGCCCGCGTCATCGCCGATGAGCTCCTGCCGGCCCTCCGAGCCGACTACAACCTCAGCGACGATCCCGACCAGCACGGCATCATGGGATCCAGCTCCGGGGCCTGCGTCGCCTTTGCCGTGGCGTGGTTTCGGCCCGATGCCTTTCGCGAAGTCATCACGTTTTCCGGCAGTTTCACCGACATCCGGGGCGGAGACATTTATCCCGAACTCGTGGCCGCCAGTGAAAAGAAACCGATCCGAATCTTCATGCAGGATGGTCGCAACGACAACCGTGCCCTCGTCGCCGATGTGCACACGCCGACCAAGGACTGGTTCCTGCAAAACGTGCGGCTTAAAGACACCCTCGAAACCGCCGGCTACGATCTCAACTACGCGTGGGACATCAACACCCACGGCCAGAAACAGGGTGGCGCCATCTTCCCCAGTATGATGCGTTGGCTCTGGCGGGACCAACCGGTCTCCACCGATCCTCGCAACCTCGCAGAGCGGTCCTACCGCCATCCTAATCAAACCGCGCCATAACCCATGAAAGTTTTAGCCTTCGGAGCCTCCACCAGTTCCCAATCCATCAATCGCCAATTCGCTCACTACGCCGCCGCGCAAATCCCCGGCGCGCAAGTGACCGCCCTCGACCTACGTGAATTTCAGCTCCCCATCTACAGCACAGACGAAGAAGAAGCCCACGGCGTGCCCGCCGATGCGGTGCGATTCCTGCAGATGATTCAGTCCCACGACGCGGTGGTCGTGTCACTGGCCGAGCACAACGGTTCGTATGCGGCCGCCTTCAAAAACCTCTACGATTGGGCCTCCCGATCGGAAGGCAAAGTGTGGGCCAACAGACCCATGTTGCTACTCGCCACCTCTCCCGGCGGTCGGGGTGGCGCCACCGTGCTCGAAACGGCCTTAGCCAAGTTCCCCCGCATGGGCGCGGATCTTCGAGCCAGTTTCAGCCTGCCGTCATTCTATGACAATTTCAGCCCCGAAACCGGCATCACCAACCCGGAACTCTCCGCCGCCCTGACCGCCGCAATTGCCGCTCTGTCGAAATAAGCATTACTCCCGTCGCAGGAAGAACGACCGTCACATTCACCCAGACTTCTGAACGTAGCCGCAACGGGGGGAAGGGTCCTCAAAATCGACCGTCCTCGACTCAACAGCGATAAAGCGAGGTGCCTGGACGCTCCCCCCACCGAAGGGACCGCTACTCAAGAACAAGACTTCATCAAACGGCATTCGAATCGAAAGTACCTAGGTTAGAGCCTGTCCCACGGACCCAAATGGCTTGTTAGTAAATATTTAAGTGGATCTCAAGGAGGCTAAAAACGGTCATTTTGGCCAAATTTAGGCAAATTGGCTCACTATAATTTCACTCGGCAGATGCCCTTCTTTCCGACAGAGCGATTTTAGAAAATATGCCGCCCTTTGTCGATCAATGGCATGACCGATCAATCTTGATTGGATCCCTCGTTAAACCAGGTGGTTAGCGGTGTTTAGTCCCATTCCAAATCTGGATCACAGATTGCGTGAAGTGCTGATGGCCGTAAGAATTCGAGACAATATGGCACTCGTGGGAAAATCCCAGTTTTTGGGACAGGCTCCATTTAAGGGAAACAGGCAAGGGGCCCTCGCGCACAAGTTATCGCTAAAGCTGCACCGGAAGTCCGATCTCGATGATCTGCGTGGGAAGAATTTTGTAGTAGTCTTTCACCGGCTGCGCGTTGCGGCTCAAAAAGGCGTACCACGATTTTTGCCATTCGAACATGCGAGCATTGCCTCCGGTGACGATCATTTCACGGTTGAAATAGAAGGTCGTCGCCTGGAGGTTTACCGGCACGCCCTGGGCTCGAATGCGTTCGCAAATATTGGCGACATCGGGTGATTCCATGTAGCCATAGTGGCCGATGGCTCGCCAAACGCCCTCGCCAAGATGATCGAGAGACATGCGGTCTTCGGCCGGCACCGAGGGGACTTCTTCGGTGATGATGGTGAGGAGCACCACGGTTTTCTGCAGGCTCTTGTTCGCTTTCAGGTGATGTAAAAGGGCGAGGGGAGTGCCCTTGGGAGTGCCGACCATAAAAATCGCACTGCCGCTCACCCGCACGATGTGGCTACTCTTGGCGATGTCGGAAAGTTCGAGGTCACTCACGCCACTGCCGTAGACTTTTTCCTGAATTTCGAGACGGCCGCTCTTCCAGGTAATCATGGTCAATAAGAGGGCGAGTCCGATCGAGATAGGCAGCCAACCTCCGGCGAAGAACTTGGGCAGATTGGCGAAGAAGAATCCAAAATCGATTGCCCAGAAAAACAGGCACATGAGTCCAGCTTGCCAGGCTCGCCATTTCCATTTTCGAGTGGCGACAAAGAACAAAGCAAACGTAGTGACGGCCATCGTGCCGGTAACGGCAATACCGTAGGCCGCCGCCAAATTAGAGGAAGATTTGAAGAGTAGAACGGTGGCGATACTGCCGACCGCGAGGCCGAAATTAGCGAGGGGCACGTAAATCTGGCCGGCTTGGTCGGCGTTGGTATGCAGGACCTTAAGACGCGGAAAGTAGCCGAGTTGGATCGCCTGCCGAATCAAGGAAAACGTGCCCGAGATGAGAGCCTGACTTGCTATGATCGCGGCAAAAATGGAGAGCAAAAGCAGGGCACCGCGAAAGAAGCCGTCGGGAGCAAGAGACAAAAACGGATTTTCGGTTTGATCTGGATGGGAGAGTACGAAGGCGCCTTGGCCAAAATAGTTGAGGGTGAGACCGGGAAGCACCAAGCCATACCAGGCCCGTAAAATCGCTTTGCGGCCAAAGTGCCCCATGTCGGCATAGAGTGCTTCCACGCCGGTAATCGCGAGGACCACTGAACCCAGAATCATCATGACGGACTCCGGGTGATGATGCAGCAAGTTGTAGGCATGCATCGGATTCAGCGAGTAGAGCACCTGCGGCGTGGACCAGATGTGCCAAATTCCCAGCAGCCCCAAAGTGGTAAACCACACGAGCATCACCGGACCGAATAAGGCACCGATTACATGGGTGCCGCGCTTTTGCATCCAAAACAGGGCAAGCAAGATCGCGATACAGATCGGAATAACATAGCGTTCCGATCCGGGTAAAATCACTTGCAACCCTTCCGTGGCACTGAGCACCGAAATGGCCGGAGTAATGACGCCTTCGCCGCAAATCATCGCGGCACCGATGAGCACCACAAAAATGCCGGGAGTGATTCGACGTTTGGCTTCCGGGGTGCGGTCGAGTCCTCCGAGTGAAAGCAACGCAAAGATACCTCCTTCGCCGCGGTTGTCTGCCCGCATGACTACAGTGGCGTATTTTACACTCACCACCAAGATCAGTGACCAGAAAATCAGGGCCAAGACTCCGAAGACCCCTTGAGCACGTTCGTCGACGGGCAGGTGCTCGATTGACTCACGGAGGGCGTAAAGCGGGCTCGTACCGATGTCGCCAAATACCACCCCGAGGGCCCCGAGGGATAGGGCGAGTTTTACCTTATTTGAGCTAGAAGCCGAACCTGAAGGGACACTCATCTGAATCGAACATCATCTCATTTTCATCAAACCTCCAAGCTGATTCTTGACGGCGAGTCGCGCGACCGATTGACGCCGTTAATTCTCTGATTAGTTTGCGGTGCTATGAGTCTACCGGACTGGAAAATCGTCAAAGCCTACGAGGACATAATCTACGAAAAGTCGGATGGAATTGCCAAAATTACCATCAACCGGCCGCAAAAGAGAAATGCGTTTCGTCCTGAAACCGTTTTTGAGCTTAACGAGGCGCTCTTGGATGCGCGTGAAGATATCCGTATCGGGGTGGTGCTTTTGACCGGTGCCGGACCTCACACCGATGGGAAGTATGCCTTTTGCGCGGGGGGCGACCAAAGTGTTCGCGGGCATGCGGGTTATGTGGGAGCTGACGGAATCCCGCGGTTGAACATTCTCGATGTGCAGAAGCTGATTCGATCGATGCCCAAAGTGGTCATCGCATTGGTGGCGGGGTATGCCATTGGCGGTGGCCATGTATTACACCTCGTCTGTGATCTCACGATTGCCGCGGACAATGCGATCTGCGGCCAAGTGGGCCCTAAAATGGGCAGCTTTGATGGCGGTTTTGGATCGAGTTACCTAGCGCGAATTGTCGGCCAGAAAAAGGCCCGGGAGATTTGGTATTTGTGTCGTCAATATAATGCGCAAGAAGCGCTAGATATGGGGCTGGTCAATACGGTCGTGCCGATCGCCGATCTCGAAGCGGAAGGCGTTAAATGGGCCGGTGAGATACTAGGTCACAGCCCACTGGCAATTCGTTGTTTGAAGGCCGCCTTCAATGCAGATGTCGACGGTCAGTCCGGTCTGCAGGAGCTGGCGGGAAATGCGACGATGCTCTATTATATGAGCGAGGAGGCGAAGGAGTTTCATACGGCTCAGCGGGAGAAACGTGCGCCTGATGCGCGGAAGTTTCCCTGGCTACCGTAAGCGAACCGAGGCTTTCAGAAGCCGATCACCGTCGACTCACCCATCTGCACTTCGAAACGTTCATCGTAGGGTTTTACCCAGCGATGCGCGTCAAAGGTCACCTGAGCTGAACCTCCGACGGGAAACAGCAGAACCGACGCGACCGCACTGGCTTCCAAATAATTCATGGTAGCGGGATGTTCTTTGGTCATATCCGCTTGGAATTGGACGGTCATTTCGAACGTCTTGAGTTTCACTACTCCAGCTTTGCGAAAAGATTCACGTAGTCTGAGATCAACCCGTTTCAGTTCCTCTGACCCGCGATGAAGCGTAATAATCGACTCCAACTTGTCGGCCGGGAAATCATCGTCGGTCCGGGCGATGAGGGAGACGTGGTAGCGTAATTCGGATTCAGGCGATTCGATCAGTTCGGCGGAGGATAAATCGAGTCGATCACGCAGGCGCTCGTTTTCCCCCAGGCGCCGTTCGCGTTTAAGCCGGTTCTTTTCACGATCGCGTTGGAAGGACTTTTGCTGCTGATCGCTGGCGAGTTCTCCGTCCCGAGACACCAGAATCTCACGCTCGTCCCAGGGTTGGGATGGGTCGTGGCGAACGACCTCGATAGACTTGAGTTTTCCTTTGCGACTAAACTCTTCGGTGATTTTGACGTAGGCCCATCGACCCTCTCCGGTTTGGAACGAGTCAATTGCCCGGGCCAGTAAGTCCGCGGGAGGCGCGGAGGGAACGGCGGTAGAAAGGCCAGTGAGAACCGCGAATACGAAGAATAGATTTAAGGTGCGCAAATTTCGAGATGGCTGAAAAGACGGTTTTGTTCAGCCTTTTGACTATGTCCATTCTCTACAGTTCCCTCCGAGCCGATATCATTACCGCCGTCAAAGCACGGGATAGCGCCACTTCGACCACCTTGCGAACGGCCGATGCCGCGGTGCAAAGAACGGCGATGGATACCAATGTCGAAATTGACGATGCCCTCGTGCTCGCGACCATGCGCAAAGCGGTCAAAAACATGAACGATGCTAACAAGGAGTTCAGCAAGGCGGGCCGGATTGATTTGGTCGATGCGAACAAAGTTGAAATCACCATCCTCGAAAAATATCTACCGGCGCAGATTTCGGGAGATCGACTCGCAGCCATCGTCGAAGAAGCGATCGCGAAGAGCGGAGCTGAGAGCAAGCGCGACATGGGCAAAGTGATGGGGATTTTGAAGAGCCGCCCTGATGCGGAGCTGATCGATTTTGGCGCCGTGAGCAAACTCCTGCAGTCGAAGTTGGTCTAAAGCTTAGAATCTACCGCCGCCGCCCCCCCCATACCCCATGTCCCCTTCCGGTTCTTTCTTTCGCCTAATTTGCCGTTCATCGTTGGCTGCATGCCTAATGGTTTCCGCATTGGTCGCTCAGGAAATGAGCTTCGAAGAGTATGAGCCGAGGTCGACTCTCGTTGTGCCCGAGAACGTGGTGACCAAAGCGAAGTTCCCCTTCATTGACATTCACAACCATCAGAGGGCCCGAGGTATGAGCGCCGCCCGCGTGGATGAATTGGTCGGGGATATGGACGATCTCAATCTAGCCGTGATGATCAATTTATCCGGTGGAAGTGGGCAGACCCTCGAGGATAACGTCGCCGCGCTGAACGGACGGTATCCTAACCGGTTCGTGACCTTCGCCAACCCGTCTTACCAAGGGATTGATGATCCCGACTATCCCCAACGGACGGCTGATCAGTTCGAGGTCGATGTGAAGGCCGGTGCTGGAGGACTGAAGATATTCAAGAATCTGGGAATGTCGGTGTTTGATCGGGCCGGTAATCGAGTGGAAGTTGATGATCCACGGCTCGATCCGTTATGGGCCAAGGCTCAGACATCCTGACCTGAGGAGTGAAACAGGGGTTGTGCGGGAAATGAGATGAACCGGAGCTGGCGTTAAAATCACGCAAATGTCAGTGAGGGATATGCCCCAAGTCCAACTCCCCATTTTCCCGAA
>Ga0209390_10000553_pt1 | contig 74379 bp, 56 predicted proteins | sample BON01_FD_187212 | JGI IMG/M metagenome (GOLD analysis project Ga0209390, IMG submission 187212) | Freshwater microbial communities from Lake Bonney liftoff mats and glacier meltwater in Antarctica - BON-01 (SPAdes) (version 2) | ecosystem: Environmental > Aquatic > Freshwater > Ice > Glacier...
AGTTCGGCATTGTCCCGTTCTCTTAGTTCAACCGTTTGTTTTGAATTCATCCCAAGTGTTCAGCATACTTCTATCACGGGGTACAGTACAATCATTTGCATTTATACCATCACTTCTAATTACACCCTGTACAATCGAGCTGGGAACTAACCGCTTGACGCCGCCAAACGCCGCCCTAGTGCGTCTATTTGTCATCTGTTCCATTGAATGAAACAAGCCACATTGCATCCCCTCACATCGGGAGACAACCATGAGCTCCACGAAACTCTCTTTTCTGCCCAACGTCCTTGGGTTAGAGTTGTCCTCGCATTGAGCCTTGCTGCGGCCCTGACTACGTTTGTCGTGACGCTCGTGAAGCCCGACGTCACGCCCCCGCTAGCGCAGACCAAAGTGCTGAAGTTCATATCTTGGCAGAAGGATGAACCAGGCAATCGGGAATGGTGGGCTGGAATCATCAAGGAGTTCGAAGCGAGCCACCCGGGCGTGACCATCGAATGGATCAAAGTGGCCCGCAACTCCTACGCCGATACGATGCTTACCCTGTTCGCCGGCGGCAAACCGCCGGAAATCGTGCACCTAGCTGCAGTCGAGTTTCATAAGTTCGCCGAAAACGGCTGGCTCGAAGATCTGGGTCCGTGGCAGAAGAAGGCCAATCTCGACATGTCGAAATGGACGGCCATCGATAGTTGTATCTGGAAGCAGAAGTTGCTCTGCGTGCCGCTGCTATATTCCGGTCACCCGCTTGCCTACAACGAAGCGCTTCTGAAGAACGCGGGCGTCGGGGTTCCGACCAACTGGGAGGAATACCTGAATGTGCTGCAGAAAACTACGCTCGACCTCAACGGCGATGGCATCAACGACCAGTTCGGTACCGGGCACGAAACACGCGGCGGTGGCGCGGAGTATCTAAGAGAACTGATGATCTACACGCTCGACGCGGGCGGGCGATTCACAGACGCCAATGGCAAGGTGACGATCGATACGCCGCAAATGATCGAAGGGCTGAGGCGCTGGAAGACGATCGTCAAGGGTTCGCTGACGCCACGCGATCTTTCATCGGCCGAGACGCGGCAAATGTTTGCCGACGGTGCCATCGCCATGAAGATCGATGGACCGTGGATCTACCCGATCGTGCAGAAGGGCAGAGCGGCGGGCGATATCAAGTTCATCAGCTCACCCTTGCAGCCGCCGATGGGCGGAGCCTCGAACGTGATCGGCATGCCAAGCGACATCCCAGCGGCAACAAAGCAACTGGTGTGGGACTTTATCCGCATTACCATCTCCGACCAGCAGCAGTCGAACTTTGCCAGTCTGGTCGGCGCGGTGCCGCCGAGCCCGACCGCCGATACCAGCGCGGCCAAGGCCAAGCTACCGCACTGGGACGTTCTCGTCACGGCGATGCAGACGGCGGCGAAGGCCGGCGTCGACCGCATGCCGAAGGGCCTAGAACTGTCGTTCAACGAGTTCGTCAAGATGGTAAAGGAAGAAGCCCAGCGCATGGTCATCGACGATCTCGACCCCACCGTCGTCGCGCAGACCATGCAGAAGAAGGCAGAGGCACTGCAAAAGCAGCAGTAAGCCAGATAACCCAAGCCATGTTTGATCTTGCACGACCCAGCCGACGACATTGGCTGGGCTATCTGCTGCTCGCGCCGGCGGTGTTATTGGTCGCCGCGCTGATCGTCTATCCGCTGTTCGTGTCCGCGGACCTGTCGTTTCAGAACGTCGGGATCGCGCGGCTCGACCAGCCGCGCAAGGCGTTCACGACCAACAATTACGCACACCTATTTTCGTCGCCGGAATTCTGGATGGCGGCGTGGGTCACGCTCAAGCTCGTCGTCGTCGTCACCGGTTGCTGTTTTGTGCTCGGCTTGGGCACGGCTTTACTGGTCAATCAGAAGTTCCGCGGCCGCTCCGTCGCTCGCTTGCTAGTGGCGTTACCGTGGGCGGTGCCAGAAGTCGTTGCCACCGTCATCTTCGTCTGGCTGTTCGACTCGTCGGCCGGTCTGGTGAATTGGCTGTTGATCAAGGTCGGCTTGGTCGACCAAATGATCAATTGGCTTTCTTCGACGAGCGGAGCCTTCGCCGCCGTGACCACGACGATGGTCTGGAAGGGATACCCTTTCGTCTCGATCATGGCGCTGGCCGGACTGCAATCGATCCCAGACGACTTCTATGCTGCGGCCAAGGTCGATGGCGCTAGTGCCTGGCAGCGCTTGCTCTACATCACGCTACCGTCGCTCAAACCGGTCATCGGCGTGACGCTGGTGCTGGTGATGCTGTGGGTGTTCAGGGACTTCTCGATCATCTATGTTCTCACCGGCGGCGGCCCGCTCAAGGCGACGCAGACGCTGGCCATCATGACCTATGAGCAGGCGTTTGGGTTCTTCAAGATGGGTTACGCGTCTGCCGTCGGCATCGTGACCTTGGTCATTTGCGTGTTGGCCAGCATGGCGATGATGCGCCGAGCTCCCGATCGATTCTGAGGCCCGATATGAAAGTTAATACTCGCTCCCTACTCTGGATCTATGCCGTCGTGGTTCCGCTATGCGCGCTGTTGATCTTTCCCATTTATTGGCTATTCAATACTGCAATCTCGGCTCCCGACCAATTGCGCCAGTTACCGCCGAGTTTCTGGCCCGACGCTCCGCGCTGGGAGGTCTTCGCAACCGTGCTGCGCGAACGCGATATCGTGCGCTGGCTCGGCAACTCCACCTTGGTTGCGCTGGGCTCCGTGGCGCTGTCGATGTCGGTGTCAGTGCTCGCTGGTTACAGCCTGTCACGCTTTCGTGTCCGCGGCGCCGGAGCACTGGGGATGTTTATCCTCACCGCGAAGATGTTGCCGGCAACGTTGCTGGTAATTCCGTTGTTCGGCATCTTTCGCACCTTCGATCTAATCGGCAGCCTTTGGTCAGTCATCCTCGCCCACGCCACGTTGATCATCCCCTTCAGCACCTGGATGCTCAAGGGCTATTTCGACACGATTCCAAGGGAACTGGAGCAAGCTGCGATGGTCGATGGCTGCTCGCCGATCGGTGCCATGGTGCGGGTGGTTCTGCCCGTCGCCACGCCCGGGTTGGCTGCCACGGCGCTCTATGGCTTCGTGCTGTCGTGGTCCGACTACGCCTATGCGCGCACCTTTTTAACCAGTGCGCAAGACAACTGGACCGCCAATCTCGGCCTCACGACCATGAAGGGTGACTACTACACCAACTGGGGAGACATCTCGGCCGCTGCCATCCTGATAACGCTGCCGATCGTCGTCATCTACCTATTTCTGGAACGCTATCTGGTCGGCGGCTTGACTGCCGGCGCAGAGAAATAACAACAGGACCGCGAATGGCCCGTATTCACATCAACCATGTCCGCAAAAGCTTCGGTCACGTGCAGGTACTGAACGACTTCGACTTGGAAATCGAAGATGGCGAATTCGTCGTGCTGGTTGGCCCCTCCGGCTGCGGCAAGTCGACCATGCTGAAAATCCTCGCCGGTCTCGAGCCGGCGAGCGCGGGCACGATCCACATCGGCGAACGCGATGTCACCGACTTGGCGCCGGGCGATCGGGATATCGCCATGGTGTTCCAGAACTACGCGCTTTATCCGCATCTGACGGTCGCGCAGAATATGGGGTTCGGTTTGAAGATGCGCGGCATGTCGCGCAGCGACATTGCGCGGCGGGTCGAGGTGGCGAGCCAAACACTTGGGATCGAGCATTTGCTTGAGCGGCGTCCGCGCGAGCTGTCGGGCGGGCAGCGCCAACGCGTCGCTCTGGGTCGCGCCATTGTGCGTGAGCCGCAGGCCTTCCTAATGGACGAACCGCTATCGAACCTAGATGCGAAATTGCGCGTCCACATGCGGGCCGAAATCAGTGCACTGCATCAACGACTCGGAGTGACCACGGTCTATGTGACGCATGACCAGATCGAAGCCATGACCATGGCAAACCGGATCGTCATCATGCGCGATGGATCGATCCAACAAATTGCCGACCCCGACACCATGTTCAGCCGACCCAAGAATCTATTCGTTGCCGGCTTCATCGGCTCGCCGGGAATGAACTTCATGCGGGCGCCGTTACGCATCGAGGCGGGGACGGTGATGTTGGATTTGTTCAGCCAGAAAGTTTCATTGCTGATCGCTCCAGCGGCAGTTTCTCATCTGGCCGGTCAGGAAGTGATCGTCGGCTTGCGGCCGGAACACTTGGGTGCGGCAAGCGAGAACACAACCAACGTGCAGTTCGAAACCCGAACTCGGCTCGTGGAAAGCCTCGGCGGCGACAAGTATGTCTTTGTCGATGTGCCGCCCGCCAACCGGATGTTGCGGGAGGCAGCTCAAACCCCAGCAATCACCGCAAACACCGCCCAGCGTGTGACCACTGGCGCGGAAGAGCAGCGCCGCGGCGATTCGATCATCGCGCGCTTGATCAACCCGGGGCGGCTCGCCGCCGGCGCGACGATCCGCCTCGAATTCGACCCCCGGCACCTGCATGTCTTCGACCCCCACTCTGAACTGACCATTGCCTAAAAGGATCATCTCCATGAATATGGTCATTACCGGCAGTGCAAGTCGCGTCGGCTCCAAGCTCGCCCGTCGGCTGCTCGATGAAGGCCACCATGTGACCGGCTTTGATCTGCGCGGCAACGGTATTGAACGCGCCGCCTACCACGAGATGCTCGGTGCCTTTCACGACCACGCGACTGCGAGCCGAGGCCGGCCGGCTGAGCCGCCGCGACGCGCCAACCCGCCCGTTGCGGCATGGCGACGGCCGACGAGCGAAGTGGGGTCCCCGCCGGACTGATCTACGCGGAACGCGGATCTCGGGTTAGCGAGCGGCGATGCCGCGACCGTTCGCGCATAAGCGCCGGCGGGATCTAACTCCACTTGCCAGCGAAGCAGATAAAGTTCCGCGATCGCGGAGTCGGGGTAAAGAGCCTCAGGGTCTTCACGGAATAGCGTGGGTGATTTTGATGGAGAATTTCGTAACCCGTTAACCGATACCAGCTAATAAGAAATCGGGGCAGGTGGAGTCATTTATTGTAGAAACTAACGCTTCTGCCTCTACTATAGCTGCTTCCGAAATATTTGATTCCACCCTACCCACAGTAAAACGTGGAGACCCGAGCCTCATCGAGCAAGGTTGCCTCAACCGAGATGTGCTTAAGGAAAAAAGGGGGCATACGCAAATAATAAAGGATTATCGTGCGACTCAAATCAGATTACTCACGTAGTTCGGATGTCCCTTCGCAAGACGTTCTGCGAGCCATGAATTGCTCGCGGTGGTTTGCGTTCTGAGTTTCAACGCAATTTCAACTTTCCCCAAAGCGCCTTCTCAAAGGCAATCCCGCTCTCTCACACCGGCAAACAAGTCTTTGCGGTCGTTCCCGCGACTTATGATGTTGAATAAGTCGCACCTGTATATCCGACCCGTTGCTTTCTCGGCACAGCTCCGAATTCACCATAATTCCCCCACTCATTTTAATCTGGACGGGATCCATCCCCGTAGCTTGCTGCGGGGATGGATGCCGTCCGCTGTTATCGGGGCAAAGCCCCTTTCAGTGAGACCCCGGAGCTTGCTCCGGCGAGGGTTCATTCTTTATATTTTGCGTCGGACCCTTTGGCAGCCGCATGCCGGCCCCACGAGGGACGGACCGCTGGGGCGTCTGCTCCTGCCTCTCCGCTCCGTTTTCGGTAAAATTCAACCAGTGAGTGAGCCCTTTCCCTCCCTTTTATTCACACGTGACTTTTTGTCGAATCAGACGATTACCAGCTTGCTTTCCTCCGATTTAAGTGATGAATGCACCGAAATGTGGATACACCCATTCCCCGCTTCTAGATACCCCCACCCTCCCCGGCTAGATACCCCCTACCTCCCCGGCTAGATGACTGCCCTTCCGGATGCCTAAGTCCCTGCCTTTGACCGTCTAGGTTCCCCTTCCGCCTGTCTAAGTTCCTGCCTTTGAACGTCTAGGTTCCCCTTCCGCCTGTCTAAGTTCCTGCCTTTGAACGTCTAGGCCTCCCCCTCCGACTGTCTAAACCAAAAGTCAGACAAATCATTTTCCTCCTCACACCACTGACCCCAAGCAAAACCAAATATGACCACCCGCAAAACCAAGCCCCGAACGAATCGGGGAGCATTCCGATATTTAAACGGGATAACCGCTGCCCTGGCCCTTGGTATGATACCGATGGCAACGGCGCAAGACAACGATCCGGAATCCTCCGAAGTCTTCGTCCTCAACCCATTCGAAATCAGTGTGGCCGATGATCGGGGTTATATGGCGACCAATACGCTGGATGGCAGCCGCATGAACACCCCCTTGCGCGATACCCCGGCCGCTATCAGCATTTTTACGCGCGAATTTCTCGATGATATCGGCGCCAACAATATCGAGGATTTGCTGCTCTATGATGTCAATGCGGTGCCGGATCTCGGCGAGGCCGGGTTCGATGGGAACGGTAACCAGCAAGGTTCCATCTCCGACGGCTTTGCCTACCGGTCGCGCGCCCTCGGGGGATCCGTCGCGACGGACGGTTTTCGCACCGTAGGATTCGGCGATAATTACAACGTCGAACGCATCGCTGCCAGCCGCGGACCCAACGCCATCTTGTTCGGCGTCGGATCGGCCGGTGGGACCCTCAACCTACGCACCAAACAGGCCAGCACGGGGATCGCGATAAACGATCTGGAATTTAAATTCGGCACCCAAGACAACTACCGCGGCGTGTTCGACTTCAACCGCGTGCTGATCAAAGACAAACTCGCCCTGCGGGTGATGGGGGTGTACGATCACGAAGGCAGCCACAAGCCATGGGTGTATAAGGAGACCCAAGGCTTCACCGTCGCGGGCACCGCCCGTTTCTCCGAAAACTCCACCCTCAATATTTCCTACGCCAATACCGCCATCGAAGGCATTGGCGGACGAAAGTTTGGCTCGGTGGATACCGTCACGCAGTTCCAGTTTCTGGAGCAAGCGGGTGAACTGGTCTGGGATGACAATCAGGGGCGGTACGAGACGCTCACGGGGGCAAATGTCGGCTCAGATCAAGGCGTGGGTAATTCCAATCGTCGCGGCGTTATCGTCTACAATCCGGATTTCACCATCAGAGGTTACATTGAGGGGACGAGATCGAATAATAATTACTCCTCCCGGGTCACCAATTCCAGCATCTATAATGTCTCCAACTCTAACGATAACCCGTCATCCTTGGAGCTATTAGGTATTCCCTTGGGATCGGAAACCGGAACGGGATTCGCCGAATTCGGCGATGACGAAGCGAGTGTTTTTACCGTATCCTTTCAGAAAAAGCTGATGGATGACATATTTTTGGAATTATCCTATAACGACTCCAATCGCCAGACCGATGGTATATTGGGCGGGAATCCTCTTCTCGCCGGGGACCTGACTAAGACCCTGCCGGATGGAACCGATAATCCCTACTGGTATGGTTACGGTTACTATTTCATGGAGAACCACTATATCCGACTGGCTCGGGAATATAATAATGAAACCCTACGGGCCGCCTTGTCTTACGAAAAGGATTTGGGCGATCGGTGGGGCTCCCATCGTTTCGCCCTGATGTTCGAACGCAACACCGCCTATGAACTGCGGGACCGCGACCGTGAGGTCTGGGCCGGTGCGCCCTACGCTTCCGACCCAGACGCAAGTAACAACCGCGTTTGGCGCCGACACTATTTCACGCTGGATGGGCCGAAGGAACAAATCGCCCTCGCTGGTAATAGAGACATGCGGAATATCGTAGAGACCTACACCTCCGCTTACTTGGGTGATCTCACCACCTCTTGGACCGCGGCCAACGACCGTGATGCCGGGGACACCGTCACCACGGATTCCGCCATGTTCGTGATGCAAGACTACTTCTTCAATCGTCGGCTGGTGACCACCTTGGGCTATCGTAAGGACAAACTGGACATCCGAGGCCCCCTCGTCATCCGCGACCCCCTCGATCGCGCCTGGCGCTTCGCCACCCCGGACGACGATCCCGCCGTAATCGCCCAGTACAATAGTGGTCGGCAGGGCTGGGAACTGGCGTCCAATGAAAGCGCGGACTTTCTGACCACGGGCGTGGTGTTCCACCTCACGGATAACTTTTCGTTGACCGCCAATGCCTCCGAAGGGGCTCAACTTCCGGAGCGAAACCGGACGGTGTTGCCAGATGACGTCGTAGCAAATCCTTTCGACGGCAAGGGCGTAGACTTCGGGGTTGCCTTTTCCTTCCTAGAAAACCGGATCAATGGTTCCTTGAAATACTTCGAGTCTGAAACGCTCCGCGAAAGCTCCGGGGGAAACCTAGCTCAAGACGTATTTGTAAACCCGAACAATGATATCCTAGAAAGTTTCAAATACTATTTTGAGCAGAAAGGAATCACCGACCTGACGGGCGCGAACATCCCTCCTGTGCAGGGTAAATCTGTGAGCTCCACGGACGACTTGACCACCACCCTCAATTCGGGCGCCGATGCTTATCTGTTCGATAATTCGAGCGACGGTTATGAGTTTGAGGCCCTGGCCAATATCACGAAAAATTGGATCGTGCGGTTCAACTACTCGTTCACGAATAACGAGCGAACCAATGTGTTGCTGGAAGGCATATCATGGTGGGACGAACGTCTTTCCTTGTTCGAAGGACTGAACAGTTATTATGTCTCCCGAACCGGGGATGGATCGGTTTTCGCCAAATTGCTGGTGAGCGATGTAGGGGTCACCGGAAACAATCCGGTGTCGGAGCGCGTGCTCGATTCTGACCGGGAATTGATACTCAATCGTGCGGAACAGGAAAACGGCTTTGGCGTCCGTCCTCACAAGGCCAATCTCTGGACCCGCTACAGTATTTCCGAAGGCAAAATGAAGGGCTTCACCCTCGGAGGCGGCTATCGCTATCAATCCGGCAATGTGGCCGGTATCAATCTGGATACGGACTCAAAATTGATTGGAAATAGCACGTCCCTGTTCGACCTCATGGCTTCATACCGAACGAAGGGATTTTTCGGATACGGGACGCAACAGATTATCTATCAAGTGAACGTATCCAACCTTTTCGATGCCGATACGCTCGTCGCGACAAAAATATTCCGGGACACCGTGACCGGGGAGTCGTTCAACAAACGCGTTTACCGACTGGATCCGCGCCAAGTTAATTTTACCCTTCGCCTGAAATTCTAAAACCCGCACGCCAAGTTCCCGTTTACCAGCGAATCGTTCTTTCCGGGCGATTCGCTTTTTTTTCGTAACCTCCAAGTGCGTTTGTAAGGTGATCGCCCGTTTGGACGCAGAGTCACGTTTTTACTTGTAGATGATGGCAAATGGAAAAGCGGCTTATACGTTATTCGCCGGGTTATCCGATTACCGAGGGGCAACTAGTCCAACGTGTAGGCATGGCCGTAAAGGCTCTATTCGCTTTTACCTTCCAACCCACGTCACTGCAGTTTTGAAAACCACAGATGAACATAAGTAAACCCTGATTCAGACCCATTCAGCTAGTTTCCATCGCGTAACGGTAGTGAAGTCATCTGTGTGAACCTCTGGTTAAACAAAGCCCTGCCTCCCCGCGCCCGTTCACCATTTCCCGGCATCTTGCTCGCGCCAAACCGGCTGCCGCGCTACACGCTGAATCATGATCAAGCTCGACCGCCGTCAACTCCTTATCGGCCTTTGCATAATGTCCACGGCCACGTTTTCGGCCCTCGGGGCCGACCGCCTCCCCCTCGTCTCCATTATCGTAAACGAGTCCCTGAACGGCCCGGCGACGCACGGGCTGGCATCGTTGACCTCCGCCTTGGCGAATCAGCATACGGCATACGAAGAAAGTCGACTCCCTCGCAGCTGCCCGCGGTGAAATCCTGCTGGTGGTGGGTCTGTCCGGCAGCGCTGGTTTAGCTGCCCAACTCACCCGTGATACGGAACGATCCCCTTTGCCCGAAGCCGAGTCTCTCGCCATCTGGCATACCACTTATCGGGAAACGCCGGTTTGGGTCGTGAGTGGAGCCGACGAGCGAGGATTAATGTATGCCTTACTCGATGTCGCGGAGAAAGTGAGCTGGAGCACCCACCCGGCTGAGCCCTTGAGTGAGTTGGCGGCGGTGACCGAGTCCCCGGCGGTGAGCAATCGCGCGATTTCCCTTTATACGATGAACCGCGCGTATTGGGAGAGTCGGTTCTACGATGAGGCCTACTGGACGCGCTACTTGGATCTGCTAGCCCGGAATCGTTTCAACACGATCGTAGTGATTTTCGGATACGAAAACGCCGGATTCCTCGCGCCGTGTTACCCCTATTTTTTCGACGTGGAGGCCTTTCCCGGCGTCAGGATGCGCCGTATATCCGCGGCGGATCAGGCGAAGAACCTGCAGGCCCTCAATCAGCTGATCACTATGGCCCACGCCCGCGGCCTGGAGTTTAAGGTCGGCATTTGGGACCATATTTTCCGGGGCGGCGTGCAAGCCGGCGGCCTGACCGCAGAGGAACTGGCTACCCATGACGACGGCCATTTGGTGGACGGCCTGGATGCGGAAAATCTCTCGCCCTACACCAAAGCGGCGCTGACGAAGTTCATGCAGCAAGTGCCCGACCTGGATGGCATCCAGTTTCGCATGCACAACGAGTCCGGTTTGAAAAATGGAGCCGAAATGGAGGCATTTTGGACCGAGGTTTTCGCCATGATCCAGGCTCAGTCTCCCCGATTTCACATCGATCTACGGGCCAAGGGACTGCCGGAGTCTATTATCAAAATCGCGCATGATCTCGGGCTGAATTTTACCGTCACCACCAAATACTGGATGGAGCAGATGGGTCTCCCCTTTCATCCCACCCACATCAACCGCGAAAACCAGCCCGATCGCCGGCACGGCTACGCCGACATGCTGCGTTACCCGCCGGAATACCGGATCCACTGGCGCTTGTGGAGTGGCGGCACGCAACGGGCCCTCCTGTGGGGCAGCCCGGAGTATGTCCGGCGATTTGCCGAAAGCACGCATCTTTACGACGGGGACGGGTTCGAAGTGAACGAACCACTGGCCATCAAAATGGAGGCGCAACCCCACGATGAGCCGCCGTTCGATTTATTGAATCCTCCGTATCAATACTACGACTACGAGTTCGAACGTTACTGGCATTTTTTCCAAGTCTTTGGCCGACTGGCTTACAATCCCCAGACGCCACCCGAGTGGTGGGAGCGGGAATTTGCGCGACGATTCGGACCGGAAGCGGGGCCCATCGTGCAGGAAGGCCTGCACCGGGCGAGTTGGGTGTTGCCGACAATAGTTGCCGCGTGTTCGCCCTATGGGAAGTTCCCCACCACGCGAGGATGGGCGGGCAAGCAGCGGTTTGGGGATTTGCCGGAATACGCCAAGGCCGAAGGCAGCGATATTCAGGTGTTTGCCAGCTTCGACACCGAGGCCCAGCTGCTCATTGAAGGCGGCGAAACTCCGCAGCGACTGCCTTCTGCCACCAGCAGGTGGTTTGGGGATACAAGCCGGGAGCTGGATCAATTGATCGCCCGCGCGGAAGCGATCGCGTCGGCCGGAAACAAAGAGTTCGTATCGACCATTACGGACCTCAAAATTCTGTCGAAGCTGGCACTGTATCACGCCCGCCGCATTCCCGCCGCGGTGAGCTATCGGATCTATGAGCGGACCGGCGATGCGCATGCCTTGGACGATGCCATTCACCACGAGGCGCAGGCCATCGAAGCTTGGCGGCAAGTCGTGGCGGCGGCCGGTGATGTTTACGCGCCCAACCTAAAGTTTGGCATGCCTGCCAGCGCGTTCGTGGGGGTCACCCATCACCTCACCGGCCATTGGAGCGACGAACTTGGCTACTTGGCCGCAGGGTTCGAGCAACTGCAGCAAGCGAGAGCCTCACTCGGCGAGTCGAACCAACCGAGAGTCGCGCCGACGTATCAGACGGCCGCCAGTCCCAATAACGAGTCCCTTTTTCAGATTGAGCACGCACCAATCCACCGCGCTCCCTTGGGGCAAGCCCTGACGATCAAAGCCAAGGTGAGCGCAACTCACGGACTAAAGTGGGTGCGGCTTCGGTATCGCGCCGTGAATCAAACCCTCGATTATGAAACCCTGTCGATGGCCGCGCCGGAAGAGAGCGATGCCTTCACCGTGGAAATATCGGCAACTGCCATAGATCCCACATTCGACTTCATGTATTTCATCGAAGTCATGGATCTCGATGGCCACGGTCACGTGTCTCCAAACTTCGAGCACGATACCCCCTACATCATCATGAAGTGGCAAAGAGACGGACGGTAGCTTCGGGATGGAACTGCCGAGCACCCTCCTGCCCCAAGCCAGACCCGTTTCTCCGCCTGTTCCGACCAGCCCTTTCGGTCTGCCTCAATGTTGGAGATTCTGACGAAGTGATTTTACAATTCCTGGTCCGCCATGGAACTCTTTGAAGATCATAAAACTTTCCCACACACCGATCTTATGAAAACGACAATTTCTCTCACTTCGCGGCGGTCTTTTTTCAAGTTAGTCACCGTTTTTTTTCTGGTCGCACTTCCGCGTTTACCGTCAGCGCAAACCACCCCGGCGAGCGCCGGTTCCCCCACCGTAGTATTCATCGGCAATAGTTTTACCTTTGGCTCTCGATCTGCGGTGCAATTTTATCGGGCGGATTCGGTGACCGATCTCAATGGCGACGGCAGAGGGGGCGTTCCTGCTCTGTTCAAGGCGTTCGCTCTCCAAGCGGGGCTCAATTTTGAGGTGTTTCACGAACTGATTCCGGGATCGGGTCTCGATCGTCATCTCGCGGAGAAGGCAGCTATTTTGTCGAGACCGTGGGACCATGTCATCATGCACGGTTATAGCACGTTGGATCGAGACAAACCGGGTGATCCCGGCCTCTTGCTCTGGTCGACGGCCAAAATGGCTGAGCTGCTGCACGCGCAAAACCCCGCGGTGGATATTCGCATTGAGGCCACCTGGTCACGCGCAGATGAAACCTATGTGCCGACGGGGCATTGGTATGGCAAAAATATCGACACCATGGCCAAGGATGTGAGGGCGGGCTACGATCTCGCCGCAGCCAACTGCCCTTTAATTCGGGGCGTCGTTCCGGTTGGTGAAGCGTGGAACCGAGCCATGGCCGGAGGAGTGGCGGACCCGAATCCTTACGATGGCATTGGCCCGGAGCAGGTGAATCTGTGGACCCATGATCACTATCATGGGAGCACCCACGGCTACTACTTGGCTGCGTTGGTCGTCTTTGGGGAAATTACCGGACTTGACCCACGTTCGTTGGGAGAGAAGGAGCGTTGTGCCTTTGAGCTGGGCATCTCCCCATCACATGTGACCGCACTCCAACAAGTCGCCTTCGAAGAACTCGTTGCGAATACGCCAACTCCCAAGCTGAAGACGTTCGAACCCGTCGCGTTGCCGCGCTAATAATCCGCAGGGGCAGCAACGCTCTGCGTCCCTCAATTCATCCCGTTCACCGAGTCACCCTGAGTATCCTGTCATTGTAGCTATCGCACACGTAGAGAGTTTCAGCCGGGGTAATCCAAACTCCATGAGGGCGATTGAGGGGCGTCCCTCCCGGGCCATGGTCCAATAGCGTCGAAAGCGTTTGGGCCCCCGGGTCGTATCGCTTGATCAGATGGTTTTCCGCGTCGGCGATGATCACCTTGTCATCCAGGTCGATGCAGAGATGTTTGGGTCCATTCAAACCGGCTAAGAGGGCGGGACCATCGGTGCGATGCGCCTTGCCCGTGCCCGCTACGGTATGAATTTTCCCATCGGGCCGGACCACCCGCAGGGCATGGCCCCGACGTGAAAGAATATACAGATTGCCTTGGGAGTCCTCCGCCACCGCCCGCGGATCCAGCAGGGAACTCTCATTCGCGACGGCCCCCTCTTCGGGCACAGCTGCAGTTCCATTACCCGCCGCGGTGTGTATGATTCCACTTTTCAAGTCGATGTAACGAACGCGGAAGTTCCTGATATCGGCGATGTAGAGCCGCTGCTCGTCAGGGCTGAGACTTATCGAAATGGGATCTGCCAACATGGCCTGGCTTGCCGGGATACCATCGCCGTTGTATCCGGATTCCCCGGTGCCGCACACAATGGTGACCTTGTCCGTTTTTTCATCCAGCATTCGGATAAGATTTGCTCGCGTGTCGGAAATGTAGATCCGTCCGTCGCGAGTGCGGACTAGGTTGTGCACACCGTTGAAAGGCGTGTCCGCCGCCAATCGCCGCAATCCTTTTTGCTCGGTGTATTTCCAGAGCCGCCCACCTTCGTATTCCGCAATCAGCATCGCTCCCTCGTCGTCGAAAGCCACGCCGAAAGGATTCTTCAATCCGGACGCGGAACCCAACACTTCCACCGGTTCATGATCGCCTTTAACAAGTGAGCACCCCACAAAAACCAAGCAGAGGATCCAGAGCCTATATCGCATGAGAACCATGCCTGCTCCACGAACGAAATTTGACAAGTCCCGATGAGGAGCGGAAAGCAAATGGTTCGGGCTGTCAGATGTTAACTCGGAATAAAAATCCGAGGCGAAGGGTTTGTTTACGCCCTGCGGGCCAATGAATTCTTAACAAGAAGCAGCCTGATCCCATTGGATTGCCAGTCCCGGTAACAAGGCGCGTCGCTTGACGGCGTCCCTTCCAGGCTGGCGGCGGAAACGCCAAGCCCGACGAGATCAGACAACCAGTGACAAATTACATGAGAAAGAGATCATTCCGCTATTATCAGATTTTCCTGATTCCCTCGGGCAGATGGTCTACCGGACCGAGCAAGACGATAACAGCTCTGACCACAAACATTTTGGTTGGACCTTTTGATCGGTCCTTTCCTAACCCGAGTTCCACACAGCATAGGGTGTAATACCTCGACTATTGACTGAATTCTAGAAAACCCACCCTTCCTTCATCAGGCCAAAACGGGGAACTAATTTTGCGCTCCCGGACCTCTTATTATGCAATGTGCCCGTAGTGATCGGCAGGGATTATGCTAGGAAAGACGAGGGGCACGAAGACCACGAAAGCAGAGAACTGAGCGGGTAAATTCGCTGGTCTGAGCGACACGATGTCGGGAAGCAGACCCAGCTTCGCCCTACGGCCCATGAGGGCCGTTTACCCCCGAGGAGCGTTAGGGGGATTTTTTGGCGGTAAAGCAGCGCGCCAAAGCCTCCTAGTCAGCCCACCCCATCCAGTACCGCTGCAACATTTCCCATTCCCGTTTGGTCGGCCTGCGCGCGGTCCACAAGCACCAGCAGGACCGAGGCGATCAACGCGCAGTAGACCTGGGAGCTCTCGCCCGCGCGAGAGGTCGCCATCCCATGCCGACAACTTGAGTCACTTGAAAAACAGTTCAATGCGCCACCGATAGCGGTAGATCAACGCGATCAATTCGGCCGGAGCCTCGCGCAAATTGGTGAGCCACAAAACCCCATGCCCGTCGACCTCGACCCGCACCAAACAACCGGTCGGTCCCTGCGCGCCCAAACCCCGGCGCACTTCCGTATCTGCCACCAAGCCGTGCGCGCGATCGGACCTCGCCGATCAACCCGTAATCATAACCGTAGTAGCGGTCGTTGACAATCCTGCGCATCATGACGAACTGCCGACTCAGCTGGCGGAAGAATTGATCGCTGTCATTGATTTGGCTGCAGAGGAACTGATTCTCGTATCGGCGTATCTGATACCTACGGATGCATTCGAGCGCGCTGAAAAACGCGGGGTACATGTGCGTATTCTGACGAATTCCCTGAGATCAAATAATCACCTCGCGGCCCACAGCGCGTATCGCAAACACATCCACCGATTGATCGATCACGGTGCCAACGTTCACGAAGTGAGGGCCTTCGCCAAAGATCGGCAAATCTACATGCAAACGCCTGTTGACGAAAAACACCTCGGCCTGCACGCGAAGTTCATGATCGTAGACGATACGATTACATTCATCGGGAGTGCTAATTTGGACGCACGCTCTCTTCGGCTGAATACCGAGATGGGCTTACTGATCGAAAGCGCCGAGCTGAACCGGGAAATTCGCGAATTCATCAAAGTCCACTTCGACAAACGTAACGCCTGGCACTTGCAGCCTCAGCCCGATGGATCAATCCGATGGGTCTCCGACGATGAGTCCCTTTCCAGCCAACCGGCCGACTCGCATCTTCAACGTTCGGAAGACTGGTTCATCGGTATTCTTCCAATCGACGGCGAGATGTAGAACGAACGCGAGAGGGCAATCGAAGTAAGCCCAGCCCTCACTGGATAACAATCGAGGGATTGTTATGTCGTTACTTTGTCACCTTTTACAGCTCCCCTCGAAATCATAATTTAGGGCATAATATTCTCCTTCAATAAGTTGCTGAATTAGGTGAAACCACCAAACAAGAGCTTAACACTCCGGGATTCTTAATCCCCTAATGCTGATAAAAACCACATGACCCCATCGGGCCCCACCTCCGGGACGAAGGAGGATCGCCCCTCCTTCGCCCCCCTCTCCATTGGATTGCCCTCGCAGATACACTCGCCAACATCGGATCAACCCGCCCCGTCAAGTGACCGGGGATCGGCGAATCACGTTTTAGAATACCGAGTGGCTAAAGAAGGAATAAAATGAAGAAATGGATAAGCTTGGTTGGTCTGGGATTGGCGATTGTGGCCCAGGCGGCACCGAATGTGGTGATGCTTTTATCCGACGATCTCGGCTGGAAGGACATCGGTTGCTACGGCGGGCCGGTTAAGACCCCCGCCCTCGACGAGTTAGCTCAAAAGGGCGTTCGATTTACCGATTTCTACTCCGGTAGCGCCGTGTGTTCGCCGTCCCGCGCGACGTTGCTGACCGGTCGCCACCACATCCGCACCGGCGTCTATAGCTGGATCTTCGATCCCGAACAGCGTTCACACTTGCTCGAACGCGAAATCACCTTGGCCGAGGTGCTGAAACAGGCGGGCTATGCTACCGCCCATTTTGGGAAATGGCATTTGGGGCTCCCCTACGGCAAGTATGATAAACCCACGCCCGACCTACATGGGTTCGACTACTGGTTTGCGACCGAAAACAACGCCCTCCCCAGCCACCTCAACCCCACCAACTTTTACCGCAATGGCAAAGCGGTCGGAAAACTGGAGGGCTATTCCTGCCAGCTCGTGGTCGACGAAGCCATCGATTGGCTCGATACCCACCGAAAGGAAAATACGCCGTTTTTCCTGAACGTCTGGTTCCACGAACCTCACCAAAAGATAGCCGCGCCGGATGAAATTTCCCAAAAATACGGCGACCCGGAAACGCAGCCCGCGATCTATTCCGGCACGATCGACAACACCGACCGCGCGATCGCTCGGCTGCTCGCAAAGCTTAAGCAGATCGGAGTCGAAGATGATACGTTGGTCATCTATGCCTCCGACAACGGCAGCTACCGCGCCGACCGCGTCGGCAACCTGAAAGCGACGAAAGGGAGTAACTGGCAAGGTGGCATCCGCGTGCCGGGAATTTTCTATTGGCCCGGAAAGATCCCGGCGGGACAGGTCCAATCCGCCCCCGCCGGGTTGGTCGATGTGCTGCCCACGGTGTGCGGCCTACTGGGTATCGCTCCCCCGGCAGAGGTCCATTTGGACGGCTCGAATATCTCCGCCCTATTGACCGGTAAACCCGACCAATTCACGCGCCACCAACCCCTGTTCTGGCACCTGCAAAAATCGCGCCCCATCGTCGCTTTGCGCGATGGCGACTATTCGCTCGTGGCCGAACCCGACTACCCGCTTTCAACCACCAACATGTTCAATGAAGAGTGGATCCCCGCGATCAAGACGGGGAGCTACAAGAACTACCAACTCCACAACCTGAAGGACGATCCGGGACAGGAAAATGACCTCGCCGCCGCGCAACCCGAAGTGCTGGAGCGCATGAAGAAACAACTGCTCCAAATCAACCAAAGTATCATGGCCGACGGCCCCGACTGGCACCTCGAGAATTAGGGGAGAGGAATGTCGGGCATAAAGCCCCGACCCACATTATGTTTCGGCCTACCGGGTGGGTCGGGCTTTACGCCCGACATTCAGACTTCGCCAAAAAAACTACAGTTTATCACCGAAACCACGGAGGCAAACGAGCAGGGCACAGAGACTACCAATCCAACGAGAATCGGCTCTCAGCTCCACTCGGCCGACTCCCGTCCCTCGGTTCCTTCCTGTATCCAGTGGCACAGCCCAAAAGAGGCAGATTCAAAGTCCTGAAGCCCGGGAAGCATGCGGGAATAGCTCAGCTGGATTGAGTTGCAGACGCGGAGGCAACAGGTCCAAAGACAGCGTCAGGTCGGATAGCTTGCAGTGCCGTGTTTTTCGGGTTAATCACCATCAACCCTCTGGTTCCGAAAGGTGCCCCATGCTGATATCCCACTTTATAAACCTAGTCTTGGGCACCGTGGTTGCGCTGCTACCGATCACCAATCCGTTTAGCGCCGCAGCCCTCTTTCTGAGCATCACGGAAGGTTTCTCCCAAGCGAAACGCCGGCAGCAGGCTTACAAGGGATGCGTTTACGTCTTTTGCATCCTCGTGTCTTTTCTCATAGCGGGTAGGTTCATCATGGAATTCTTCGGGATTTCAATTCCGGGACTCCGCATTGGCGGCGGCTTGATGGTGGCACGGATCGGATTCACGATGTTGAAACCTCATGTGGAAGAAGTGAGAACGAAGGAGGAGAAAGCCGAGGCGATCGAAAAGGACGATATTTCATTTACACCGCTGGCCATGCCCAGCATGAGCGGCCCAGGAGCCATCGCGGTGACCATTGGACTGGCAACGCAAACGAAGGGTGCCCTCGATTTTTCCGCGATCATCGTGGGAATCTTCATCGTTACCGTGATCTGTTGGCTCGTTTTGCGCGCCTCGACGCGGGTCGTCGATTTTTTGGGGACAACGGGAATGAACGCGCTCAGCCGAATCATGGGATTCCTGCTTCTTTGCGTCGGGGTCCAGTTCATTGTCAATGGAATCATCGGCATCGCCACCGATCCCGACACGTTGCGAAAACTCGTCGAAGTATTTCGAGCCGTGTCCGAGCCCTAGTCCCCCGGGCAATCCTATGAGCGTAGGCCTCGTGACCTCTTCGACTTATCCCCCCTCTCCTTCGTCGGATCGATTCGCAAACTTCGGTTTGGCTACCGGATTCGCGGTTGAAAATTCCGGCCTCATTCTTATCCCTCCCATATCGCCATGAAACCGCACTCCCCATGTCCTGGTTACCAAATCCCTGCCCTGGCTTTAGCCATCTTGTTGACCCTGCCCTTGCACAGTGAAACCGAAATCGCCCCCGATACGGATGCCGGGTTTACGCCCATTTTTAACGGAAGATCCCTTGAGGGGTGGTCGGGGGATCCCGTTTACTGGCGCGTCGAAGCGGGGCATTTGGTGGGCGAGATCACGCCGGCGACGCTCGTGCAGCGAAACACTTTTCTCATTTGGGAGCAGGCCCAGCCCGCGAATTTTGAAATCAAACTGGAATACCGCATTACCGCGCATGGAAACAGCGGCGTGAACTATCGCAGCGCTCGCTTGGATGACCACCCGTATTCACTGACTGGTTACCAGTCGGATATCGATGGGCAGCTCCGTCACACGGGTTCGAATTATGAAGAACGCGGACGCACTACCCTCGCTTACCGTGGGCAGAAAACGATCCTCCCGCCGTTGCAGGCGCCGCTGGGAGCGAACGGACTCAAACCTTTCATCAAGAAAAATGCGTGGACCTTGGCGATCGTCGCCGAATCGCTGGGCGATAAAGACGAACTCGCCGCCCACGTGCACCAAAGCGATTGGAACGAGGTCCACATCATTGCCGATGGCCATCGCCTGCAGCATTTTGTCAACGGCGTCCTGATGAGCGATGTGACCGACTACGATTCCATCAATGGACGAGCCTCCGGTTACCTTGGCGTGCAGGTGCATGTGGGTCCTCCGATGAAGGTCGAATATCGCAACATCAGGCTCAAGCAGTGAGTCGACTAGGAGCCGGTACCGAGCAGGGAATCATTCGGTTCTAACCGGTCGGCGATAGCGTAATCGGTTTTTGACGGGCAGTAACCGGAAGAATGCTCGCATCCAAAATTCTCGATCAACATTGCCCCGCCACTTCATCCGCTTCGCTCCTTTCCGTCTACTCCGGCAAAAACAACCTTGGCCGCCCCGGGCACCGCATCTGAGCCCGCAGTGCGTAGTCGGCAGACGAAGCATTCGTGTTCATTCGTGGTTAAAAACCCCCACCTAAGCCCCGCCCCCGGCACCGAATTGCAGCGCACTCAGGTGGCGGTAAAGGCCATCGGGGCGAGCAGTGAGTTCGTCGTGAGAACCGGTTTCGACGACCCGGCCACCATCAATCACCACGATCCGATCCACATCGCGGATGGTCGCCAAGCGATGGGCCACCACAAACGTCGTGCGGCCTTCCATAAGATGGTCGAGCGCCTCCTGCACCAGCCGTTCACTTTCGCTGTCGAGGGAGCTGGTGGCCTCGTCCAAGATGAGAATAGCCGGGTTCTTGAGCAGAGCCCGCGCAATGGCAATGCGCTGACGTTGGCCGCCGGAAAGTTTGATCCCCCGATCGCCGACTAACGTTTCGTAACCTTCCGGAAAGGCACCGATAAAGTCGTGCGCATTGGCCTGGCGCGCGGCCGCTTCGACCGCGGCGAGATCCGCCCCGGGACGACCATAAGCGATGTTTTCGAGGATGGAGCCGCCGAAAAGCACAACATCTTGCGGCACGAGAGCCATTTGGTTGCGCAGCCAGGTGAGCGGGTAGTCACGCGCTTCGCGCCCGTCGATGCGCAGGGTTCCCTTTTCCGGGTCGTAGAAGCGCAAGAGCAGCGCCGTCAGCGTCGACTTGCCCGCTCCGCTCGGGCCGACCAAAGCAATGCGCTCACCGGGGCGAGCGAATAGGTCGACCTCGTGCAGGACCGGCGCATCGGGCCGGGCCGGATACCGGAAGCTCACGCCTTCGAAGGCGACCTCGCCCCGCAGCCGAGTCGTAGGCGTAGTCGCGGACGAGTCTGCTCCACCGTCTTCGTCTTCAACCGTTTCATGGAGAATCTCCCGCACCCGCTGGGTTGCGCCCACCGTCTTCTGAATCTGACTAAAAAGCTCGGCCGATTGCGCCATGGCCCCGCCGACGAAGGTCGTGTAGAGCACGAAGCGCGTCAGTTCGCCGCCAGTGAGGACTCCGGCCTGCAGCTGATGCGCCCCATACCAAAGCACGATCAAAATACCGCCAAACACGGCGGTGATAAAGAAAGCCACAAACACGGCCCGCCAACGCGCGGCCTTGAGCGCCGCCGCGAGGGTTTTGTGGTTGGCGGTGTTATACCGGCCCTGCTCAAAGGCTTCATTGGCGAACGACTTCACGCTAGCGATGGCCTGCAGGGTTTCTTCGACAATGGTCTGGCTGTCGGCGAGGCGGTCCTGAGTTTCCCGAGAAAAGCCCCGCAACCGCCGACCGAAAAAGACCGCGGCCGCAATCAGCAGAGGCAGCGTGCCGAGCATCACCGCCGTAAGCGGCAGCGAGGTCGCCGTGATCAGGACGAGTCCCCCACCGAGGAAAACGGCTTGGCGGCAGAGTTGGGGGAGCGAATCGATGAGGGCGTCCTCGATCTGCGCGATGTCGGTTGAGACGCGGCTGGCAAGTTCGCCGACTCGACGTTGTCCGAAAAACGTCATCGGCAGGGACAAGAGCCGCGCATAAGTCGCACTGCGTAGATCGGCCAAGGCACTCTGGCCTACCCGGTTGAACGCCAACGCACTGCTAAACGAGCCCGCCGCCTGAAACAAAATTGACGCCGCCAGCGTCAGGGCGATTTGATTGAGGGTCAGCATGCCCAACACCGGCACCGCCGAGGCCCCGCTACTCATGGCCGCATCAATCAATCCCCCCGCAAGCAACGGAAACATGAGCCCCAACGACGCACTCAAAAAGAGCGAACCCATCCCGACAAAAAAGCGGCGCCGATAGGGCCGCACATAGGTGGCCAGCGCCCACGTTTCGCGCAGTCCGTCCCGGTCGAGAGAGGCCTTGGGCAGGCGATCGAGGGCATTTTCGGTATCATTTGCGGAAGGACGAGCCATAGACACCGTGAAGTGAGCCCCCTTTCCCCTGAAGACAAGCTACGTTGCGTTTCGGAAACCAATCCACTTGGAAAAAGATTGAATTCACGGATCCCCCGAAAACCCATTGATCGTGCCTAGCCCCTTAATGGACTTCCCCGTGCGCACCGATCCACCCCGGAGGTTGTAGCGTTCGATGACTCGCAGCAGCTCACTCAGACTGAGCTTAGCATCACGATCAGAATCGGCGGAATGATAACGGGAAAGGGTGATCGAGGCCGACGCCGCCCGCAAGTCACTCAAGACGTCATCAATCGTTCCGGTGACCGCGAGGTAAGCCCCGGTTCGGATCGATCCTGCCCGAGTATTGGAAAACTCGATCACGCGTAACAATTCACTGAGACCCCGCTTAAAATCGCCGTTAGTGTCGGCGGAATGACGCACAGCCAGGGGATCAACAGCGGATCGGGGTCCCGCTCGGACCTCCGTATCTTTTGCTCGGCTAATCGTCACCAAACCCACGCAGAACGCATCGATCGCGGCCTACGCCGGCACGTTCAGGTAATAAGAAAAAGCGAACCGTGGGGCGGGGGTTGAAGACCAACTGAATTCGAGCAGACCGAATTCACCGGCGCTGGGACTGTCGGCAAATTCAGGGCCACTCACCCGATGGAAAGTCCACCCATCCGGCAAAAGGACCGACGACTTGATTCCCGTCGGGTCGCCCCAAAAGATAAGCTCGTTATCGATTTGGACGATCTCATCAGGATGGAAACCACTGCCCCGCGTAGCCTGCGTCGCGAGCAAATCGAGGATCGTCGATTCTGCGGCTTCCGAGACCACGAAACCTGCGGAAGGAGTGACCATCACGGTAAAGCGATCCAAGGAATCCTCGGAAATATCATCCCCCCGAAAGGGTGTCCGTTTGGGATCCAGAGAATCTTCCGAGGAGAGGGATCGATTCTCCGTCCTTCATCCCCTGAAACCCGCATGGTGCTGAGCCGCTCACTCGCACATCAAGATACCCGTTGGTGCCTCGAACAAAAGTCCGAGAGATCGGTTGTTGGACAATGGCAGGGACGGCGGTGACGCTCGCACTGCCCAAACCGACCGATGTCAGGATGAGCGCCGCATTCATGTCGGGCGTAAGGAGCAGATGACACATTACTGGGGCGGGTCTTTAACGTGGGTCGGGCTTTACGCCCGACAGCTCCTGAGGTCACGGGCTCCGGTAGCCCGGGCATTAGGCGGGATTATTTTGGTGAAGGCCGGAAACCGGCTAACGGCAATTCCTTGATAATGCGGTAATGTTTCGCATTACCGCTGCAGAGGGTTTCTCCGTGCACCACTGCGGTGGCTGCGATCAACGCATCGGCCAGCTGAAGTCCTCCGGTCAGAGCGTGATTTTCGACGTAAATCGAGGCCCGATAGCCTACTTCTTCCGTGAGCGGCAGCACTGCAAAACCCATGCTAGACAAAAAATTCCGGATCGTCTGCTGCTCTGTCTTGTTCCGCGCCCCCTGCATGAGCTCCATTTGGGTGATCATTGAGATCCGCCGCGGCGCAGTTTTCTCCAATAGTCGAATTGCTCGCGAGTCCCCTCGAAAGCACCAGATCAGCACGTCCGTATCAAAGATCATCAAAACGACCTCGTCGTAATTTCCGAACCGTCGCGGCTACATCCTTGGTCTTACCATGATCAGCCCACATTCCCACCGCAGGGTGCTCCGCTACCACACCGAGTTTTTCGGATGTCGGCTGCTGATAAGGCACAATCGTTGCGATGCGCTTACCGCGTTTAGACAGGGTGACTTCCTGCCGCTGCTCAATCGCTTCGGTAATCTTTCGAGTCTGGCGACGTAGATCTACAAGTGAGGCGTTCATTCCAGATGCACACTAGAAGTATGCACTTCAGTGAGTCAATAGTTACGCGCTCCAGGCGACATGCGATCCCGTCGGGCATAAAGCCCGACCCACATTAAAACGCGCCCTACCGGGTGGGTCGGGCTTTACGCCCGACAGTCAGACTTCGCCGCAAAAACCGCCGTTGGTTACAAGAGTTGCGCGCTCCAGGCGACATGCGATCCCGTCGGGCATAAAGCCCGACCCACATTAAAACGCGCCCTACCGGGTGGGTCGGGCTTTACGCCCGACAGTCAGACTTCGCCGCAAAAACCGCCGTTGGTTACAAGAGTTGCGCGCTCCAGGCGACATGCGATCCCGTCGGGCATAAAGCCCGACCCACATTAAAACGCGCCCTACCGGGTGGGTCGGGCTTTACGCCCGACAGTCAGACTTCGCCGCAAAAACCGCCGTTGATCACAAGAGTTGCGCGCTCCAGGCGACATGCGCCCCCGTCGGGCATAAAGCCCGACCCACATTAAAACGCGCCCTACCGCGTGGGTCGGGCTTTACGCCCGACAGTCTGAGACTTTGCCGCAAAAACCGCCATTGGTCACAGAGATCACAGAGGCAAACTGGGGTTTCACCGAGACTCACAAACCCATCCTGCCTCACGGCAATAAATCCGCCCCCCCCAGTGCGTCAGCCCAAACCGCGTAGTCGGTAGTCAAAGCCGATTAGCACTCGTTGTTCGTCAACCGCCCATTCAGGGCACCTATTTATTCTCTCCTGTAAAATTCAATCCTGTCTCACCGCCAGAGCGCGCGCTTGGGCATCCCACTCAGCGGCTTTGGCTTGAGCTTCATCGAGCGGTAGGCCTTCGGCAACGCCGGGGCGGTTGTGGCCGACTTGGCTCAGCCAAGCATCGCGCAATATCTGTTGTTTTTGCTGCACGAGTTCTAGAATCGCTTCACCGTGAGGATGCTCCGGTCCGCCCTCCTCCGTAACCCGTAGGTCCCAATTTCGCAATATCGGTCCCGCCATAACCAAATGGCCCGCTTCGTTGGGATGCACCCCGTCGCGAGCGTAGGTGAAATCCGCATCGTTCACCCGGTGTTCAGCCAAGGCCTGATTCATCTCCCCATGCAGATCCCAGACCGTCCAACCGTGTTGCGGTGACTGGCCCACCAACCAATCGGCATAGGCATCCAACACGCCGTTATAACCGGCGAACATCTTCGCTGGGCTCCCCTGAACTTTGCCCGGAATCGGCTGCGGATCAAAGACTGGTGGAGTCAGGTGAATGATCTCCGCCCCCGCTGCGATCACCTTGGCGCGCAGGCGCCGCAGGCCGTCCCGGTAGGCCGCAAACCGATCTTCGTCCAACGGCAGGTAAATCCCGTCGTTCATGCCGTAACAGGCGATGACCAAGTCCGGCTTGGTTTGCTCCAACGCGCGGTCCAAGCGCTCGTGCAAATCCGGTCGCGGGAATCGCCCTCCCGCGTGGCCCTGCTCCGACAACCCCGCCACGGTTTCACTCCCGAGTCCCAGATTGATCACGACGTAGTTACGTTCAGGATACTGGGCAATCAACGCCGCCTCGATGAACGTCACATAGGTGCCGCGGTAGGTGATACTGTCGCCTAGAAACAAAATACGCTCCGCGGGGGGCGGTTCGGCGGCCGCGCTGGTCGCCATGATCCCCAAAACGCCCAGCGTCACCCCCATCATCCGTAACCGCTGCATCATCCGACGTAATTTAGGATTCGACATCCGCCGATCATCAGGCCGCGCCCGGCTCACTGCAATTTCGCATCTCCCTTATCGGTTAAGTCCAAATTTACAGGACGGGAATTGCCTTGGATGCCCCTCGCCGTTCAAGTCCCTCCCTTAGACCCACCACGGCCCTCGGCGAGCAAGTGGTCCCTTCCCCGTATCACCCCTTTGTTAGCGCAAAATTTACCCCTATGAATATCCCGACTGACGTCTCCCGTCGTAATTTCCTCAAGAACTCCACCGGCCTGGCCGCGGGGTTGATGGCTGCCTCATCGACAATTTCGTCGGCCGCCCCCGCTCGCCCGCCAAAATCCTCATACCGCGGCGACTACGCCGCTCCAAAAATCGACACCGTGCGCGTCGCGATCATTGGCGTTGGCGCTCGTGGTAGCGGACATATCAAACAACTCGCCGCCATTGAAGGCACCGAGGTCGTCGCCATCTGCGACCTCTACGAGGACTACGCCAATCGGGCCAAGGGCTTCTGCGATGAAGCCGGCCAGGGTGAGCGCCACACCAACGTGAAGCTCTACCATGGTCAGGAGAATAACTGGAAAAAGATGCTACGCGAGGTGAAGCCTGACATGGTCATTATCGCCACGCCATGGGAGGACCACGCGCCCATGGCGATCGAGACGATGAACCAAGGCGCCCACGCTTTCGTCGAGGTCCCGCTCGGTCTCACCACCAAGGAACTCTGGGACGTCGTCGACACCTCGGAAAAGACCGGCAAGCACTGCATGATGATGGAAAACGTGAACTACGGTCGCGTGGAGCTGCTCTATCTCAATCTCTGCCGCCAGGGCATCATCGGCGACCTGCTCCACGCCGAAGCGGCCTACATCCACGAGTTGCGCGGCCAGATGAACGAAGTCGAACGCGGCACCGGTTCTTGGCGCACCTATCATTACGCCAACCGCAACGGTAACCTCTATCCCACCCACGGTCTCGGTCCCGTCGCCCAATACATGAATCTCGCCCGCGGCGACGACAACTTCGGCAGCCTCGTCTCCTACTCTTCACCCGCCATGGGTCGCGCCCTCTACGCGGAAAAGAACTTCCCCGCCGACCACCAGTGGAACCAGCTCGCCTACCGCGGTGGCGACATGAACACCTCGATCATCAAAACCACCATGGGCCGCACGGTCATGGTGCAGTGGGACGAGACCAGCCCCCGCCCTTACACCCGACTCAACCTCATTCAAGGCACCAAAGGCGCCCTCGCGAGCTACCCGACTCGCGTCGCTCTCGAAGCTGGCGTGCCGGGAGCCACCAAAGACCACCACTCGTGGGCCGAAGGCGAAAAGCTGGAAGCCTTCATGGCCGAACACGATCACCCGCTCTACAAACGCATGGGCGAACTCGCCACCCGCATGGGCGGACACGGCGGCATGGATTTTCTTATGCGCTACCGTATGGTCGACTGCCTGCGAACGGGCACTCCGCTCGACCAAAACGTCTACGAGGGCGCCTTCTGGAGTGCCGTCAGCGAACTCAGCGAGGAATCCGTCGCCCAAGGCGGAGCCCCCAAGCAATTCCCCGACTTCACCCGCGGCAATTGGAAGTCCACCATGCCCCTCGGCATTATCGCGTAAGATTGCCCCGGGATCTGGCATTATTTTCGCCGCCAAAAGGCCCACAAAACGCGGTTGAGCAACGGCCACGATTCGCGCGCCGATGGGCGCATCCAACCGTTCAATTGCCCTTGAGGATTTTGCGCCTCGTTGGGGCAATTCCTCAGCGGAGGGGTTCGGCACGTGCGCCGATAATCCTGTTCGCTGCGCTCAGCCGGAACGCTCGCTCGCAAATCGCTTTTGCTCGCGGCGCAGCAGTTCGACGGTCAGCCGCGATCCTTCGGCCTCAGTCTGACGGTTGCCCTCGAACTCCGCCCCCACGAGTCCATTGAATCCGGCATCAAGCAGGATCTTTAGACAGTCGTGATAAGGAATCGTGGTCTCTTCTCCATCCGCGCCGAAATCGTGCGTCTTCGCACTGATGGCTTTGGTGTAGGGAGCCAGATCATGCAACCCCTGCGCGCGATCGTAGCGGCGCTCCGGCTCCAAATTCCAACCGCCCATGAAAAAATTATCGAAGTCGGTATAGGTGCCCAGCCGCGGGTGGTCCGCCATCTCGATCAACATCGCCAGCCACGCCCCATTGCTGCCCGGATGGCCGTGATTCTCGACGATCACTTCCAAACCATAGTCAGCTGATCGTTCCGCCAAAGCATGCAACGTCTCGGCCCCACGCTGACATTGCTCCAGGTAGGTGCCCTCGCCGTAGGGATTCACGCGCAAAAACGGACATCCCAGTTCCGCCGCCGTTTCCATCCAGCGGGTGTGCTCCTCCACCGACTGCTTGCGCTCCGCTCCATTCCCCGCCCCGATCCGCGCGAGCTGATCGCACATCAATACGCCAAAGGTCACATTAGCATCGGTCGCCCGCTGCTTAAAGTCATTCAACCAGGGGCGATCCTGCCCGTGCCCAAACCATAAGATATTCACCAAATCCACGACGTTCACATCGAGCTCTCGCGCTCTCCACACGATGTCCCGCGGGTCCATATCACCCCACCGCACGTCGTCCGGTGAAGTCATCAACGTCGCAATAAATTGGTTATAATTTTCGCGAGATTTCCCGAAAATCGCCCGATGAAACGCCCACTGTGAAATCGAGATCGTAAACGGTGAAGTCACCACCTGCGGCAAGGCCGACTTGAGCACGTTGCCGGAAAACGCCGCCGCACCGGCCACGCCCAGTCCTTGCACAAATTTGCGACGATTCATCGGGGATAATAAAGGGTTGATCAGGCCACCGGTTCGCCACGTCACCCACGGGCCGAGAACGGAGACCTAACGCAATCAGCCGCGCGCGCCTCGTGCAACTCCCCACCGCCCCGCAATTTGACGTGCGTTAAGCACCCGCCCGGGCGCCGGTGAATCGGAAATTTGACTCTCTTGAGCTGCGATCGAATCGGCGCGCGAAGCCCAGCGACCACCGGCGGGAGGTGCACGGGTGAATTCAATCCGGAATCAGTGGCCTGGAGAAAGGGTTGCAAGCGATCTAAAGTGCGGCACACATTGCCTCAAATGGGGATGCAACAGAGGCTCGTGGCGCGAGGTAAGCGACTCGATACCGCCGGGGATCAAAATGCGTGACCCTGAGCCACCCATCCCCGTGGTCTTGTTTGCCTACGAACGACCCGAGCATCTCACCAAAACCTTGACCTGCATGCGGGAAAACGCGGTGCCTTTGATCCTCGCCTACAGCGATGGTCCCAAGCATTCAGCCAACCAAGCCGGAGTCGCCCAGGTTCGCGCCATCCTCCAATCGATCGATTGGGCCGAGGTGCACATCACCGAACGCCCCCACAACTATGGCTTGGGCAGGAACGTGCTCTCCGGGGTCACTGCAGTCGCCGCCGCGCACGAACTATTCATCGTCTGGGAGGATGACCTCATTGCCGCGCCCGGCACCTATACCTGGATGACTGCCGCGCTGCGACACTATCAATCGGATCCCCGTGTCATGAGTGTCTCGGCCTGGACGCATCCTCGGGTCACTCCCACCGACATCAACGGACAAGCCTATTTCGATGGCCGCGCCGACTGTTGGGTCTGGGGCGGCTACGCTCGATCATGGCGCGGAATGGATCAAACCGCCTCCGCCAAAATCAACGCCCTCGCCCAGCGAAACATCGCCGCCGATGCCTACGGAGTCGATCTCCCTACTATGGCCCGACGTGAGGAGAAGGACAACGTTTGGGCGGTGCGCTGGTTATACCACCATCTTCAAAAAGACGGCCTATGTCTGCGCCCGCCGTGGAGCCTCACCGAACACATTGGTTTGGACGAGAAAGCCACCCACGCCAGTGCCGACCAAGGTTGGCAAAACCTTCCGCTTCGATCCGCCCCTCAACCCAGCGCTTGGCCGGAAATAATGGAAAACCCAGCGTGTCAGGCGCGGTGGGTGAGTGCCATGCGCAAGGCCACGGCGGGCGGAATCCTCGCCCGCCTGAAACGCGGCCTCGACAAACTAATCCCGACCGCGGTGTCGACTCCAATTCGTCAGCGCTTTTTTCGCGTGCGGTGGGAGGGAGATTACGATTCTTGGACCGCGGCCCAAAACGATTCGACCGGCTATGGGAACGGCGCTATTGTGCGTCGCGTGGTCGAGGCCGCCCGCTCGGTGCGTGATGGGAAGATGCGCTACGATCGCGACGGGGTGGCGTTTGCCGAAGAGCCACCTCGCTGGTTCGCCCAAGCCGCTTTCGCTGCTCTCGCCCGCCCGCTCGAACGACGGATCAATATTTTGGATTTCGGCGGCGCCTTAGGGAGTCATTTCTTCCAGCACAGATCGCTCAAACCATCCCCATTTGGCTGGAACTGGGCCGTGGTCGAACAATCGCATTTAACCGCGATCGGCCGCGAGGAGTTCCAAACATCCGAACTCCGTTTTTTTGATTCCCCCTCGGCTGCCAGTGAGCCCCATTCACCGGATGTAGTGCTGCTCGGCGGTGTGCTGCCCTACTTACCCAACCCGTTTGAAGTTCTCGCCGGGTTACTGGAGCAAAAGCCGCGCATGGTTATCCTCGAACGCACCTCTTTCGTCATCAACGGCGGATCCAGACTCACCGTGCAACACGTGCCGCGCTCGATTTATGCCGCGAGTTATCCTTGCTGGTATTTGGATCGTGCTAAGTTCGACGCCGTTTTCGCGGCAGCCTATGAACTTATCCTCGAACAACCGGATGAGGTTGAAACACCGGCCGGGCTTGAGTTTCGCTCATTCATCTTCAAACGGATAACCGCATGAGCGCAGCGCAGATTCCCCCGTGGCGAAAGTGGTGGTGGCGCCAACAGTTTACCCCCGACCTCGGAGCCGTGTTAATCAATCCGTTTTTTTTCGCGCGCCGTGGTCTCGTGCGCGAGATGTCCGACTGGCTGGGTGATATGCAAGGCGATGTGCTCGACGTCGGTTGCGGTCGTAAACCCTACCGCCACCTCGTTCCCTCGTCGAATTATGTCGGGGTCGATCTCGACACCGAGGAACTTCGCGAGATCGGTGCCGCCGACATCTTTTACGACGGCGGAATCATTCCCGTCACCGCCCAGTCTTTCGATTCGGTGCTGTGCTCGCAGGTTTTCGAACATGTGTTCACGCCTACCGAGTTTTTGACGGAAATTCATCGCGTGCTCCGACCCGGTGGAACGCTTGTGCTGACTACGCCGTTTGTGTGGGACGAACATTCGCAGCCATATGACTTCGGCCGCTACTCTTCGTTCGGCCTCCGTCACCTGTTGGAGGCCTCCGGCTTCGAGGTTTTGCAGCTGCGCAAATCGTGTGCCGACGGGCGGACCCTCACTCAACTCGCCACCGGATACCTCTACAAAATTTCCCGTAGTCGCTTTCGTCCCTTCAATTGGCTCATTCAACTGCTACTCATCGGCCCTCTCAATATCCTCGGCGGGATGCTGGCGTGGCTGCTCCCCCGCAATGCCGATCTTTATCTGGATAACGTGGTGTTGGCTCGGCGTCCCTTGCCCGACGAAGCCACGTGCCCTCTCGTTGCTTCCACCGCCTCATGACCAGTCTCGAATACGCGTTTGCTGATCCCGACCTCGTGGCTTCACCTCCCATCTTGGTCGATGTCGGCGCGGCGGGAGATCTGCATCCCATCTGGCGTAAGATCGCGCGATTCAGCATCGGTGTAGGCTTCGAACCCGACGCCCGCGAAGCGCCCTCGTTGTCCGCCGCTCAACGCCAATTCAAACGCTGGGTATTTTGCCCCTGCCTCGCCACCGCGGAAAATCCTGCTAGTGGGCACCATCCACTGCACCTCGCGCTCGCTCCGCAATGTTCCAGTAGCCTCAAACCACGCCAAGATCGACTGCAGGAGTGGGTGTTCGCCGATCAATTTGAAGTCGTGCGGACCGAAAATTTGCCGGCCAAAAAGCTCCGTGATGCCCTCCACGAAGAGGGCATCGATACGATTGACTGGCTGAAGTGCGACACTCAAGGCACCGACCTTCGCCTCTTCCTAAGTCTGCCCGAATCAATCCACGCCTCGATCGCTGCGGTCGAATTGGAGCCGGGTATAATGGAGGCCTATGCCGGCGAAGATCACAGCGCCGACGTGATGGCCGCAATGAGGGGGCGTTCGTATTGGCTAGCCGATTTTCGCCTGGGAAATACCCCGCGGGGACGGGCCGCAGATCTCGCTGATCTGGGATCAATCTGGTCGCGGGACTGGATTCGTCGTCTTGCCCCGACTGCTCCGGGCTGGGCCGGACTCACCTATCTTCGCGATGTCTCACTGCCCCCGCCTCCCCAAACTCGCCGCGACTGGCTACTCGTCTGGGTATTCGCCACCCTCTTGGGGCAGCACGGTTACGCGGTCTCAGTCGCCACCCAAGGCCGGGTAAAATTTCCCGGCGAACGGTTTGATCGGTTACACGCGGAAAGCCTTCGGTCGCTCAAATGGGCGATGGTTCGAAGATTCCCGCGCTGGGCATGGAATCGCCTCACGCGGTAATCACTCGCCATTTGGCGGTAATGCCAAAATGCCGACCGAATCGCGCGATGAGAGTTTAGGGCGATTTCTGCAGCCGTGTTCGTTGCGCGGGCCAGTCCGCCCGGAACTCCCCAGCCGCGCGAACTTCGATCCGATCGATCAAAAATCCGTCGCCGGTGGCATCGATGTTGAAAGTATCGTAGCGCTCGGCCGCGATGAGCTCGTGCTGCCCGTAGAGGATATGGTTGTCGATCTGGATCAGCACCTCATCTCCTTTCACCTCGGCGACGATATCATACCAATGATCGGGTTTGAGTTTCAGGCCCGTGGCTTGGCTGAGCACGATCGCCGGCTTTCCGTCGTTCCGTCCTACGAGATGATTCTCCAACATGAGAACCGCCCCTTCGCGGTTGAGAGTCACCCGAATCATCCGATGCCCCAAGTCAATATAGACCAACCCTTGGGCGAGCTCCACCGGATCTTTCGGTTTAAGGTATTTCCATCTCACCACCCCGAGAAAGTCCGCGGGCAAACCGACCAATCCTACCCGCGCAAAATTGCTATCGCCCCACTTGGTTTCTTTCCCGTTTGTCCGCGGCACCAGTCGAGGAGGAGTCAGCACGAGTGATCCATTTTCAACGTGGGCGACGGTCTCTTTCCGAAGCTTAAGCTGCTCCGCACCGGAGTCACTCTCCTGCGCAAATTCCTCAGCGAGCAACAACTCCCCCGGTCTAATCATTAACGGAGTGGCCGCCGCGGAGGTCAGGGTAAACGTGAGTAGCAGAATGAGGGGGAACGCTTTCATCATTAGGAGTGGCCTGAGCATCCCGCCGGATGATCAAAATGAAAATGCGCAAATCGATTTTAATCCCATCCGGGTCATCCCAACGTAAAGAGGCCCGCTCCTACAAGCGGGCCTCTTCGGTATAAACCTAACTCACTAACCAAATCTTAAAAACTGAACGTATTCGAGAGGAAGAACTGTTGTTCGTTCGGGATACGGATGACGGCGATCTGACCGTCCGGATTGTAGGTGACCGGGATGTCATCATCACCGTTGGCGCGGTAGAGGTTGCGCGCATTGAGCTGCACGCTCCAAGCCAACTTGTCGCTCAACTTCTTCCGGTAGCGGATGAACATGTCGCCATTGAGCTCATCCGGCCCCAACCAAGGGTTGGTCACGTCGGGAACGGCATTGCCGAACTCGTCGAGTTTCTGGGGATAGCCCGCTGCGATTTCGCTCTGGTAACGCAGGGTGCCACCAACTGCGAGTCCCTTGAGACGACCCTCGGTGAAGTCGTAGCGACCAGTCAGGTTCACCCGCCACTCCCGTTGTTCCGCTGACTTGGTGTTATCCAAGGCTTTTTCGATTTGCAACGTGCGGAGAACGGCAGCGTAGCGACTCGCACCGATGGCTCCCGTCTCCACTTGGAATGGTGAGTCACGGATGTCGAATAGGCCGAGATCCTTGATCCGTTGGTTGATCGCATTCGCGAGCGGGATGGCGATCGGTCCGGTGTTGGACGTCACCGTCTCTTGCTGAGCCGCGTTGAATGAAACACTGATGTTTTTAGTCACTCGACCGGTTAGGTCGATTTCATGACCAGAAGCGACGAAGTCGCGGGTGGATTGCAGTGAGCCGTTCAACTTATCGCTGAACTCATCGTGAGTGCCATCGGCATTGGTGATCACGCGATAGTTGTAGATCGACTGAACTTCCGGGGGAAGAATCTGGAGCAACTTGGCGTAGTATTCCTCGTAACTGGCCACCCCAATCAAGTCGGCGTCGGTGCCGGAGAGGCGCTGACGATTGCTCGGACTCGTTGTCGTGGTAAGCAGGGCATCGGCGGCATTCGGGAAGAGGGCCAAGCCGCTGTCCTGAGAATCCGCGATGCGGTTGAGGAAGAAGTCCATCCGGCCGACGATTTGGCCGAGTTGCCCACCGAGGTTGGTGCGAGCATTGGCGTTAACCGTTTCGAAGTGATTGTAACGAACCGAGAGGCGGTTTTCGAAGAACGACGCGGTGAAGCCGTATTCCTTGGTGGTGCCTGATGGATTCGCCAGCAATTGGTTGAGGATATTCACCTGACCACCGGCGGGCTGGAAGCTGGCTGCTTCGTAGTAGTGGGCACTCAAGTCGATGCCGAGGGGCAGATCACCGAGCCATTTTTCAGGATATTTACCCACCACACTCCACGTGATCGTGGAATCCTTGTCGGTCGCATAAGGCGTGTCTTCGATGAACAAGAGGCCCGGGTTGATGTTACCATCGGTCTCCAGAATACCAGGGTCGTCGAGGCGAAGCCCCAATGAGCCGGAAGGCCCCACCGGGCTATCTTCCTGAATACGGCGCCATGAGTTTTGCTCGTCTTCCCGCCAGGCCCACATACCGACGATATTGTCCCACAGGAACGTGCTTTGCAGCGCGACCGCTTTGGATTCGAGCGTCGATTTGGAGACGTTGGCTCCTTGGATATTTTCGATGATACGCCAGGTGTCCTTCACGCCCGCGTCGACGTTGTTATTATTATCGAAATACCAGATGCCGTAGGTGTCGCCGATCTTGGGGAACGAGACATTGATGGGACCGTCGATGCGCACTTGGCTCGGGCTGGTCGCGGTCGCGACGTTGGGTCCGAGATAGACCTGACTTTTCACGATACGACGAAAGTTATTATTATCGCCGTTGGAGATATCCGATGACCCCGGATACTTACCATCATCGGACCACCAAGAACCGCGCGTTTGCACGTTCCCACTGTTGCTCTCGCGATCTTCGTAAAGACCGGTCACGGTGTGTTTACCGAGAATATCACCCACCATGCCGTCGAGGAAATTGCGGGTATCCAAGGTGCCGAAGAACGTGGCGCGGAGCGTTTCTTGATCATCCTGGCTGTCGGTGATCGTGTTGTCATCCCAGACGACCACGGGGCGACCAGCATTTTCGTTCGCAAAGGAATCAGGAATCTTGTCCCGATTAGTATCCGCCGGGGCCTGCCATTCGCTGACGTCAATACTGATCCTTTTGCTGCTGCCGGAAGAGAAGGCAGTGAACGCGTTGCGCGTGCGGCTTTGATCATTCCACGCGAGCTCCATCCCCACTTGGCCATTAAAGAGGCTTTGCTCGAGGAAGAGTTGTTTCACATCAAAGTCGGTATCGATGTTGTTGGTCGTGCCTTGAAACAAGTTGTTGTGATAGTCGAAAATGCCGCGGTCGTTGATCGAGTTCGCCCGGAAGCCGACGCCGCCGGTGGCGGCGGTTGAGACGAAGAAATCTTGGGTAGGCCTCCCATTGGGACGCCAGCGGCCCATGATGCCTTGGATTCCCGCGAGAGCGGGATCGCTCCAGCCGGGTTGAGTGCCGGCGGAGACGCTGTTGTAGTTCACCGCGGGGTAGAGGAAGATCGGCGGAATAGCGTTTTGCACGGCGCCGGTGTTGCGAATGCGATCGCGGAAGGTGTTGGGCACAAATTTGCCTTGCGCGGCGGCATAAGCATCAGCGGTTTGACCGGCGGGCACGGGGATCAGGCCCGCATTGATGGCGGACAAAACTTGTTCTTTAGTGACGACATTGACGCCGAGATCGCCGATGGTCGCGCCGGGAACAGCGAGGAAGCGGTTGAGTGCATCTTGGCCACCGAGGCCCACGAACCATGATGAAAAACCGTCGGTGGGAGGGACAACATCCGGTGGATTGCGGATGGACTTGCCGACTTCGTAGGATCCACGGAGAGTGGTCTTGCCAAACCAGCTGTCGTTGGCGTTTTTCCGTAGGGTCAAATCAAACGCCCCAAAGTAGCGGGTATCTTTTTCAAAGGCAGGATTTTGTTGGTATTCGGTGCGTTCGTTCAACACGTCCAACCGAATGGCGAAACGATCATCGATGATCGTTTGGTTGATATCAAAAGTCGTGCGATGACTGCCACGATGATCGAAGCGGAAGCTGATCTCACCGGAATTATCCCCGATGCGAGCGACGTTCGTCGAATTATTGATCACACCACCGGGGGAGCCCAAACCGAATAGCACCGAATTAGGACCGCGGTTCACTTCCACCCGGGAAGTGTTGTAGGAATCGAACGGAATGTTGGTCGTGAAGTAATCCCTCGTGGTCGAGGCACTGACCAAGCCGCGAATGCGCTGCGAGCTCTGCGGATTGATGCGCGTTGAGTTCGTGCTGTTACTTTCGCCGTCTAGGTTCACATCAGAGAAGTTACCCAGCACGCCGCCGACTTCGACGCTACCGACCATTGCGAGGAGAGATTCGCCGTCCGTCGCTCCGGTATCGATGAGGAAGTCTTTAGTGATAATGGAGAGAGACGAGCCGAGGTCACGCACGTCGGAGCGGATACGGGAACCCGCGAGCGTCGAAGTCGCGGCATATCCACTGTCTTTGGTTTCTTCAACCGAGAACGGGCTCAGCGTGAGCACATCCTCTGCGTCGGGTGAGGGAGCAGACGCCGGAGCGGTCTGCGCATAGCCGCCCAACGCAAATGCGAAGGAGCCGGCTAGGGATTTAATCAGGGTATTATTCATTTTCTTGGTTTGTGGTAGGTGCCGGGCCGGCGCTGGAAAAAGCTCCGCATCGGACTTCGTAGGTCACGCCTTTCAATGATCACCCTCTCGGTGAACTGTCGGGCGATTAAAGAAGGGGTCTCGGTCTCGTGAATTGGCGGGAACCTCAATGTTTCAAGGCAGGCTCCCGGACGGCGAAATATCGGAGTAATTAAACTATTTGATTCGTTGTGAGATCTCGAAGTGATCCGATTTTAAAAAATAACGATAATAATCGGACTTTAGCGTTAATGTCCAAAATTGGTCTACCGAGCTGCGGTCTTAACCGGGAACGATCATTCGAACACCAACTGACTGAGTGCCATGTTCTGCATGTTGGATATTGCGACGTCCGCGCAGCTCGCGCTAAGTCGACTTTATATCTCCCAAAGAAGACCTCGTTGTTTCCAGAATACTCCCCCCCCTTTTCCTATGCTCAATAAACTCCTATTTTGCCTCCTCGCAACTGCGTTCTGCCTCGTTTCCGCTCCCGCTAAAACGACCGCGTCACGTCCAAACATCCTTTTCATCATGTCCGACGACCACGCGACCAACGCGATAAGTGCGTATGGCGGTCGCCTTGCGGAGGTCGCGCCGACCCCCAACATCGACCGACTCGGCCGTGGCGGCATGCGTCTCGACAAGGTTTTTGTGACCAACTCGATTTGCACGCCCAGCCGGGCCGTCATCCTTTCCGGCCAACATTCGCACCTCAACACCGTGCGTACCATCGGTGACGACTTTCCTGGTCCAGAATCCGGCACACCCAACGTCGCGGAAATCCTCCGCCAATCCGGCTACCAAACCGCCCTTTTTGGCAAGTGGCATCTCGGTTCGAGGCCTTGGGGCTTTGACACTTGGAAGGTCGGCCCAGGCCAAGGGTTTTATCACAACCCTGTTTTCGTCGATTCCACCCAGACCGAGCTCGTCTATGACCAAAGCCTGGCTCGAAAAATCGAACGCACTCCCGGCTACTACACCGACCTCGTCACCGACTACGCCCTCGACTGGCTCGATCATCGTGCCGACGATAAACCTTTCTTCATGATGCTCCACCACAAGGCACCGCACGGAAAATGGGAACCCGCCGATCGGCACAAGGACTACTTGGCCGACGTTGAGATCCCCGAGCCCGCCAGCCTCTGGGAGGACTTCTCCCACCGGTCCGAGGCCACCCGCGGCATGGGCACTTCCATCACCGACCGCCTCGCCGGCCGCCGCACCATGGTCGACGACGTGCAAAAGGCCGACTGGCCCGCCGGAGCCGTCGATATGACCGGCATGACCGCCAAGGAGAAGGGCCAAGCCGCCTATCAGAAGTATTTGCACGACTACCTCGCCTGCGTGAAGGCCGTGGATGAAAACGTCGGCCGCGTGCTCGACTACCTCGACGAAACTGGACTCAGCGAAAACACCCTCGTCATCTATACGTCCGACCAAGGCATGTTCCTCGGCGAGCACGATTACTTCGATAAACGCTGGATCTACGAAGAGTGCCTGCAAATGCCTTTCTTCGCGCGTCTGCCCGGCCAAATTGCCGCTGGCTCGGTCGATGACACTCATCTGACTTCCAACCTCGATTTCGCCCAAACCCTCCTCGATTTCGCCGGGGTGGACGATGCCCCCCAAATTGCCAAGATGCAGGGCGAGAGCCTTCGCGGTATTCTCACCGGTAAGCCACCCAGCGAATGGCGCGACGCGGTTTACTACCGCTACTGGATGCACCTCGCCCATCACCATATTCCGGGTCACTACGGGGTGCGCACCGACCGCTATAAACTGTTCTTCATTTACGGCCTGCCGCTCGATGCTTCGCTCGGCGCGGGCGATTATCCGCCGACCACCCCGGGCTGGGAGCTCTACGACCTGCAGAACGATCCCCATGAGCTGAACAACGTCTACACCGACCCCACCTACGCGGCGGTTATCCCGTTGTTGAAGCAGCGGCTTCTAGATCTGAAACAGAAGTATGGCGACCATGACGACGCCTACCCGGAGCTTATGAAAATCCGCGAAGCGCAGTGGAACTAGTCGCTTTACCCTTTCCAAGCATCCGATCCGCCCAATAAGCGCTTCCCCTCCGACTTTTCTTTGCGGACGATTGAAACCTTGGACGATTTAGTTGTCCTAGTCTCACGAGCAAGCCTTGTGCAACGTTCCTCCTACCCCCTCTCCTATGGCTTCGATAAACCCTAAAAATCACCGCCTTCGCGTGGCCCGCCTGATCTCACTCTCGGCGATCGGCTTCACGTTGGTCATCTCGGCGTTGACCGCTGCCGCCCCCCGTGAGGTCAGTTCCAAATCGGCGCCAGATCGTGACCATCACCTCTTCGTCGGACTCGATCTCTTCGTTAATCACGAATCTGAGTTCGTCGCCGTCCGCAAGATTTCCGACAAAGACGCCCTGATAGACACTCCCGCCCACGATCGCGTGAGGCTCGGTAAATCACCCCGCTTTCGCATTAAAATGGCGACCAAAGTGAGTGCCAATTCCGCTTCGATTGCCAAACTCAAAGCCGTCGCGACTTACTCCGCCGGTAATGATCCCGCCATGATCGCCATGCTGGATCAAGCGAGGATCCAAAACGCTATGGCCGACCAAGTTGACGCCGCCGAACAGAGGCTGAGCACCGCCGACGTGCGCGCATCCGCGGTCGAAGACGCCATCGGCGATAACCCCGAAGGCAGTCGTGGGGTCGCCTACGAGGACACCCCTGAAGGCATCATGGAAATCGCCAGTAGTGATTTTGAAGATGCCCTCTCCATTCAAGAGTCCATGAACGACGCCCTCGACTTCGGGTCGGACGAAGACGAAGACCAAAACTACGACGCCATCCGGGTCAGTTTTGAGGTTTCATCCGAATTCCCGATGGCCGATGCTTACGCCGTTATACTCATTCGGGTTGAGCATAACCACGAGTTGAGTGACTTCACCACGTATGAGCGGATCGGAAAAGTAGATCAAAAGCCTCGGCGCGTTAAAATTTACCACGAGGGTTTTCGTCCCGGCTATAAGATTAAAGAAACCCGGGTATTCGTCTACAATTACGGCGAGGAAATCGTCACCAACCTTTCGGACAAGCACTACAAACTGACCTCATCTGAAGCCCGCGAATTCGTAAAACTAGACCATCAAGGCAGAAACCGACGCGACACCGTCCCCGCCGAGCCTTCTTGGGAGCTTGCTCCTCCCATTCTGCAGGCCACCGAAACGTCGCAAGACTACGATTACCCAGTCACCGTGGAACTCGATGCTGCCGGCAACCTTGTCTCCATCATCACCACCGGCCAAATCATCCCCGAACACGTGCAAGCCGTGCTGCGAGAAACCACCTTCGTGCCCGCCCTTGAAAAAGGGGACCCCGTCGCCTCGACCCTCGTCGTCAACCCCGCCGACTTCTTTAAGGATTAACCGCTCCACCGCCAATTTGATCAGCCCGCCGCCCGGCAAACCGGCCGCAGTATTTCGAGTAAAACGAAACGCGAGTTGCCCCGCTGATTTTGACTCTTCAAAATTCCTCCATGCCCTTGCCTCGTCAGTTCGTAACCATTCTCGTGACCCTCCTTGCCACGTTGTCTGCCTGCGCTGCCGACATTTCCTCCGTCGTTGCCAGCGGCGCGATTTTTAAGCCAATCGAAGGTGAATACCGCTTCACTGAGGGCGGCACCACCGATGCCGAAGGGAACGTTTATTTCTCCGATATCCCCGCAAGTTTGGTCTACCGTTGGCACGCCGCTGACGGCTCCGTGCAAGTCTTCAACGATAAACTGAATCGACCCAATGGCCTCAGCTTTTCCCCTCGCGGCGACCTCGTCGTCTGCGAATCCGGAGCCCGCCGAATCGTAACCGTCTTATCCGACGGCACCATTCGGAATAGCGCCAATGCGATGGAGGGCCTCCGTTTCAACAGTCCTAACGACCTCTGGATCGATTCATTCGGAGGTGTCTACTTCACCGATCCGCGCTACGGCCAGAATCGCGAGGACATGGAGCACGATGGAGAATTCGTGTTCTATTTTCGTCCCGGGCGACCCCGGGCGGTGATCGTCGAGAGTAAACTAACCCGTCCCAACGGCATCATCGGTACGCCCGATGGTAAAACCCTCTATGTGGCCGACCCCGGTGACAATAAAACCTACGCTTACGAGATTACTAACAACAGCTCACTGACGAAGCGCCGTTTGTTCGTCGAAAAAGGCTCCGATGGCATGACCATCGATGAGCGTGGCAACATCTACCTCACCGCCGATGACAGTGTTTGGGTCTACACCGCCAAAGGCGAACTCGTGAGTCGCCTGCCCCTCCCCGACGGCGCTCGCCCGACCAACGTTTGTTTCGGTGGCCCCGATCGCTCGACCCTGTTCGTAACGGCTCGCAAACAAGCGTTCACCCTGGCGATGCGAGTCAAAGGTGCCTCGGTGAACTAAGGCAGCTCACCGCCAATCCCACCGCGAAGGGCGTCAATTTCCCGACCGACTCGGTGCTATTCGCCAGGCCCATTTTCTGGCCCATCTACTTTTACCAAGGTCGTGGGATCAAAGGTCTCGAAATTTCCCTGCTCTACATCGCCGGATGGTTCGCCTGCTAGAGGGCAGATTGGGAACTTCGCCAAAGCCTCTCCCTGCGGGCTTCAACCTATTGAGCCGCCCCCCCCCCCGGCGCGTATCGCGCTCACTTACCCGGTTCGTCCACGCTGCTAGAACGTGCTGAAACCTTGGTTTTACAGCAAGGAACGGAAACTGAAGGCCTCGCGACCCATTCACGCGGGAATGGACCTGTGACAAACGGTGAAACGGCCGCGTCACTTCGCTCGGCCGTGATTAAAAGCGGCCGGACGGTTTTCGTATAATTCATGGTGGGAATGCCTTCGTCGTTGATACTCTTTGCTCAGCTTCGCATCCCACTCCGGAGCAGCTGTATTCGCCCGATGGATCACATCGATCCATTCCCTGTGATAATCCTCAAATAGCTTTAGCACGACTCAGCTCAGTCGAATACTTTGCGGATGGCGGTGCCGATCACGTCGATCGTGTAGGGCTTCGCCACGTAACCACCCACTCCCGCAAGCAAGGCTTGTTTTACTCGATCATTTTCAGCGTATCCGCTGGCAATAATGCATTTCTGGTGGGGATTGCGGATGATGATTTCCCGGTAGGTGTCCAAACCATCGAAGTTTTCCTCCATGATCATATCGAGTATCACGAGATCAAACGTGTGCCTGTCCAAAATTTCGAGAGCCTGGTGGCCGTTCTCGGCCGACTCCACCGTGTAGCCCAACGACTCGAGAACTATGGAGGCGAGTTCGCGTTGCACCCTAAGGTCGTCCACCACCAGAATCCGTTGTTGGCCAACGATGGATGGAGAGGCCACGTCGTCGATGACGGGCAGATCTTGGAGGCACGGGAAATACAGATCGAAACAAGCGCCCTCGCCCTTCGTACTGTGCACGTCGATGCGGCCACCGAGGTCTTGCATCAAGCCATAAACAACGGCCAGCCCCAGTCCACTACCGCTGGTGCCCATCTGTTTTTCGGTAAAGAATGGCTCGAAGATATGTCCTAATATTCCGGGAGAAATTCCGTGACCGTTGTCTTTGACCCGCAGCCGGGCGTAGCGTCCGGGTTCCACGGTTTGGTAACCGGCAAACGGCTCCGCCAAGTGAACCAATTGAGTCTGCACCAACAGATCGCCCGGATCGCTCATGGCCTCGTGCGCGTTGATCACCAAATTCATGATCACTTGGGTCAAGTGATGGGACGAAGCGCTTATGGCGCCTAAGTCGGAACCCAACTCTTGTCGCAGTTTCACGTGTGTGACACGTTGCTGCAACGCCTGAAAATCGAACGACTCAAGGTAGTCGCCGAGTATCAGGTTCAGATCGACCGGCGAGAGGTTAATATTCCCGCGACGACCAAGTGCAAGCAGGTTGCGAATAACGCCCGCCGCCTTGCGCGCCGAATCGCTGACACGAGTCAGCAAGCCGCGAATCTCCCGTGCTTCAGGCGGCAATTTTTTGGCGATAATCTCGGGGTAAGAGACTAGCGGACCAAGGATGTTGTTGAGATCGTGCGCCACCCCTCCTGCCAGAATACCGAGCGATTCAAGCCGATGGGAACGAGCAAGTTTTTCTAGCAACTCAAGTTCCCGGCCGCGCGCGAGTTCCACCTCCTGCTTCTCCGCCGCCAGCTCTCCCACCCGCGTCTTCAACTCGATCTGGATTTCCTGCAACTTGTCCTCCCGGCGTTGTATCCGCTCCAGCATGTTGTTGAACCGATCCGTCAAAAGGCCGAGGTCATCATCGTTGAATCGTTGCGCACGCAGGGCGTAATTTTGGGTTTCGGAAACCTCGTTGGCAGTTCGCACGAGGCTATTGATCGGTCGCGCAATGATGCCGAACAAATAGTAGCAAGCGAGGACCGCGACCGTCGCGAAGGTGAAAATGCTCAGGAGCGTGGTTGCGACCGCGGTCTGGCGTTTCTCTGCCAAAATACTGAGGTCGGACTGCAGGTGCACAAAGCCGATGAGATCGCCGTCATGTTCGATCGTTTGAAGCAGGGTAAGATTCGTCTCCGAAAACTTGTGGCCGGGGATTAATTCGGGTGGCTCTTCCGACCAGGCTTCGTCCCGGGTGTAACGCGAGAACAACGAACCGTCGGGCCGCAAAAAGCACGCCCCGATAACCTGGGGTTTGGCGCGTAAGGATCGCAAAATTACCTCGCCATCGTTCGGAATGTCGAAACGGAAGGCCACTGCTGCATTGGCCCCGAGCAGGTCGGCCGTAGTTTCCAATTCACTCACCATTCCGGCGCGAATGGCTTTCCCTTCAAAGTGGATAATCGCGGTGGCGGCCGCGAACATCGAAAGCACGGTGGTAGTCACCACGATAAGGGTCAGCTTTCGGCTCAGACTAAGATTGCGGAGGGTTCTCATCGGGAACCTTCCGCGCGGCTCAACTGGGCGAGACGCAGCAGATTCGCACTAATAACGAGTTTCGCGGCGCGGGCCGCCCCGACGTTGATGTCGAACGCCAAATGCTCATCAACGAGCAAGAGTGTGAACACGCCGCCTTGATTGGCGAATTCTGCTTCTTCACCGACACTCAGCACATGGCGATCTCGCAACTCATCCCGCAGCTCGTCGGGGAGTTTGTTCCAAGTCACCAGATCCACGACGACAACATCACAAGGGTTCGGAAATTGGGAATCGGTGTAGGTGACCACGCGCACCGTGCGCCCATGGACCTGTTTTCCAGCCAGACTCTCCAAGCGCGAACGGAAGGGCGATGAAGACGATGTCGCGATCACAAAATCAACGCGACCGGCACTCACGGTCTCCGGCCACCGCACGAACTTTATAAAGTTAAAAAGGAATGCAGCCTTAGCCTCGTATTCCGTCGCGGTCTGGGCGGGTAGCGCCAGAGGCGACGCACCGGCCAGCACCACCATAAAAGCGAACCACTTGCTGCTCTTTCGCAGCGCCTCAAGAATCGTGTTTAACCGACGAACCATCAAAAATCAAAGATCCCAACTCCAGAAAAACCCCATCCGCCAAACCTCACGAGGTTGGGGACCATCGAGTCTTTGATAGACCGGAGCGCCAAAGGAAACCCCAAGTGATTGTTCGGCAAATTTGCCCTGACCGGTAAATCTCAGGCCACCGGTCACGGTGATCTTTTCACCACCGAAGTTGGTCGGATCAGTCACGGTAGCCGGGAAAAACCCGCCCACAAATTGAGCAAAATCTTGATCCACCCCATCGATACGACCCCAGGCCTGCGCAGATACCGTTAACGAGGGTTCAAGCCAATCGACGACCCGCATGCGCACCCACGTCGAAAGGGAAAGTCGGTTGCCCAACGCATAACCACGGCTGTTTCTCCCCAATCGGACGGTGGCAAGGGCCTGCGCTCCCCATTGCGTGCGTCCCGCACTCTGCACGTAGGTGATCCCGGGCAGATAATCGAATGTTCCGGATCCAACTTGCATCGTGTAGGGCAGTTGGTTCGCCCCTCCCGGCTCCGGGGTGTCTCCTTGCTCAGTGATGCTCCCGATCGGCAGACTCAAGCCCGAGTGCACCGCTATGGTATGTCCATCACGGTTGTAGGCGACAAAAGATGGATTGATCGTGATGTCCCCCACCCCCTCCGAGCGGATGATGAAACGCGCAAACTCCGGGCCGATCCCGGGCAGGGCGTCATTCGCCACGTGGTCTGTTTCCTGAACAATGTAAGGGATGAGCAGATTCCAGCTCCAACGCTCCGAAGCATTGTAGCCGAGGGACGTGACGTAGGCCTTTTGGCAAATAATCACCGGGACAATCGGAAAATTTTCGGTCGTGCGTTCGGCCGGGACGCCGGACCACAACACCTCGGATAGCGGCACTTTGCGCGTGCCGTCGTAATTGCCATCAAAGTTGAACTGCAGAAAGCGATAAGTGACCGACCACTTGGGAAGTCTCCGGGGGTTCAGCTCGGATGTTTCGCGATGCGGAATAATACGCAGCCCGAGCAGTTGTTCGAGACTCAGTTCTGTCAGGTCGCTGGGCGGGGTTTGGGCGCCGACGGGAAATACTCCCATTAATACTGCCATCAGCACCATCAGCCTCCGCATCCTAAACGTGGTTTGCTTTTTCATGACCGTCTTTCGTTGGACTCCAACGAACAGACACCCCCAGTCAAATGCAACAACTTGTCTCTATTCTCGTGGATGAAAAAGCCCGACGGACATTGAGAAAGCGTGATTACATCGCCAAGGGTTCCCGCCCCACCGCGAGAATCTCTGCCCCATGACTCCCGGCGGAACCCACTGCCTGTGGATCAGCCCAGTCAATAATGCGCATTGCAATTTCGCTCGATTCAACACCCGGGTTTCACCGCAAGAAAAGAAGAGCCCAAATCTATTCGGACTGAGACCAATAAGCGAAAAACTTCATGGGATATCGGGTCGCTCAACTTGAAATGATCTCTCTGGCACCACCGCTAGCTCCGCCAAAGCCAATGTCGAGGCATCCTGGTTTTCCTCGATATCAGGCCGACGTTCGGCCCCTAGACGTTGCCTTTACGCATCTCCTCCACCGCATGATTTGCCGCCCGCGCCGTGAGTGCCATGTAGGTGAGCGAAGGATTCTGCGTTGAAGTCGAGGTCATGCACGCACCGTCAGTCACGAAGACATTCTTCACCGCGTGCATCTGATTCCATCCGTTGAGGAGCGAGGTCTTCGGGTCATGACCCATGCGCACTCCACCCATCTCGTGAATATCAAGCCCCGGCGCTTGGTTCATCAACTCCGTTTTGATGTTGGTGAAGCCCGCGGCCGTAAACATTGCCGTGAGTTGCTCCAGCGCGTCAGTCTCCATCTTACGGTCGTTCTCGTCGTAATCGACATCCACATTGAGCAGGGGCATTCCCCATTCGTCCGTCCGACTTCGGTCGAGTGAAACCAAGTTAGTTTCCTTAGGCAGCGTCTCTCCCATCACATGACCACTGACGTTCCAACTTCGTAACTCCGGATTGGCGAGATTCGCCTTCAGCGTCTCTCCTACGCCCGAGGTGTTCGGACCCAAATTCCGAGTAGCCGAAAAACCCGTCGCATAACCCCGCAGGAAGTCAGTCTCCTGTTTGTAGAGATTGCGGAAACGAGGGATGTAAGCCGACCCCGGGCGCTGCCCAAACGTCGCAAACTCCTGCATCCCCTCGTAACTGGCTTTAATCTTCGCGTTGTAGTTGTGGAACGCCACAAATTTACCCATCAGCCCATTGTCGTTGCCGAGTCCTTGCGGGAAGCGGGACGACGTCGAGTTGAGCAGCAACAAACTCGTATTTAGCGTCGATGCATTCACGAAAATGATCGCAGCGAAATACTCCGTCGTTTCTTTCGTAAGCCGATCAATGACCCGCACCCCCGTCGCCTTACCTTTCTGCTCATCGTAGATGAGAGAGTGCACCACGGAGTCGGGTCGCATCGTTAAGTTCCCCGTCTTCTCGGCCCACGGTAAAGTGGACGAATTACTACTGAAATATCCGCCGAACGGACATCCTCGCCGGCACAACTTCCGACTCAGGCACGGCGAGCGCCCTTGCGCCAATTGCGTCGCCGTCGACTTCGTCAGATTCGCAAATCGCGCCGCGATCAGATGACGGTCCCCATAGTTTTCAGCCAACATCTTTTGAAAATGCCCTTCCACCGCATTGAGCGGATTAGGCGGCAAAAACTCCCCATCGGGCAGCGCATCCAAACCATCCCGATTCCCCGAGATTCCCGCAAACGACTCCACGTGACTATACCACGGTGCCAGATCGTCGTAGCGAATTGGCCAATCCACCGCGAAACCATCGCGAGCCGGTCCCTCAAAATCATAATTACTCCAACGCTGCGTCTGCCGCGCCCATAGCAATGACTTCCCGCCCACCTGATAACCCCGAATCCAATCAAACGGTTTCTTTTGCACATACGGGTGCTCGGCATCCTTCACGAAGAAATGATCCGAGTCTTCCTGCCACGCATTGGCTCGACTCAGCACCGGGTTGGCTTCTCGAACCTTCAACGGAATGTCGCCGCGATGCTCAAACTCGTAGGGCAGCTTGTTCATGGTCGGATAATCCACCAGATGCTTCACGTCCCGGCCCCGCTCCAAAACGAGTGTCTTAAGACCTTTCTCCGTGAGTTCCTTGGCCGCCCAACCTCCGCTGATTCCCGACCCGATGACGATCGCGTCAAAGGTGTGCTGCTTCTTTCCGTTGATTGCTGGGGTAGCCATTATAGGACCTCCTGGAGCTCGTAGTTGCTAGCTGCATAGTAACCTTCGTAAGGCGCGGGAATCATGCGATGGGGTAAAAGGTGGGTCATGACATATTCAGATTCTCGATACCCCTCAATCGCCCGGCTCCTCATCAAACGATTGAACGCCCGCAGTTCGGGTGAAACCCCTGCCTTGCGCTCCAAACTCGTCAGCACGTTCTCGCGCTCCGCCGTATCTCCGTCGGCAAAGTGCTTTCCCATCAATCCCTGCGCATAGCCATCCAGTTGCCTTAACCCTACCTCAAACGCCCGCTGGTCAACTGCACCGTGGCAATCATCGAGCATCTTCAGCACAAACAGGTGCACCTTCAGCTCTTTCGCCCCGGGGGTGTCAGTCGCCGGAATCAACGTCTCCACCACCTCGGCTAGCAGCGCCTCCTCCGTCGCACTGATCCGCAGTTCCGTGAGGCGAACCGATGGCCCACTCGCGCTCCGCAAGTGTCGGGGTAAAATCGCGAATCCGGTGGCGATCGTGAGAGCGGTCTTAATCGCAGCGCGTCTATTCATGGGTAAGATGATTTACACGGCTACTCCCATTCCCGTCGAGCCGTTAAGTTTCTGAATTCGAAAATTGGCATGGATTTACGAGTATCGTTACGCTTCGCTCTTCACCACGTTATGCCGAAAGGATACCCCGCCTATTTGATCACGCTAGGCCTCGCGGCCTGCGTTATATCCGTTCCAGCAACGTCGCTTGCCCCGGAAGTTGATGGACTCATTCACGGCGTCATGCCCGAAAGTCATTTCAAAGTGCTCAATAACAACTGCCTCAAATGCCACGATAGCGTGGAACAGGAGGGCGGCATGAACCTCGAAGACCTTTCTTTCACGATGGACACCATCGCCGCCGCCGAAAGCTGGCAAAAAGTCCTCAATGCCGTGAATTCCGGCGAGATGCCACCCGAGGACGAAGACCCACTCTCCCTCGCCGAAAAGACTGAATTCCTCGGCGATCTTTCCCGCCAGCTGGTCATCGCCCGCGATGCCCTCAGCGACACCGGTGGCGTCATCACCATGCGTCGCCTCAACCGCCGCGAATACGAAAACACCATCGAATCGCTGCTCGGCGTGAAGATCGATGCCGCCGATCTCCCCGACGACGCCAATCCGGGCGGCTTCGACACCAACGGCTCCGCCCTTTTCTTCTCTAGTGATCAGTTCGAGCAATACCTCATCCTCGGCCGACGCGCCCTTGACCTCGCGATGTCCATCGCAAAACAACCGCCGGTTAAGCAGGTTCGTTTCGAGGCCGAAAAGATCGTCTCGCGCGAGCTCCATCAATTCACCGCGAAACTGAAAAACTCGTTCAATCCCTCCCCTGTTCTCGATCAATTTGTGACCCCCCGCGGACTGGAGATGGACTACCAGGATATCGGCCACGGCCTTGAAGCCGAAAACTACCGCTGGCTTAACCTGCCGGCTTTCTTTCTCCACCCCAACTCCCGCACCGGCGCGCCTCTCTACAACTTTTTCAACAACTTTGCCCTGCCTAATATTACTTTGCCCGCCCGCCACGAAGGGCAAAGATTCATCCTCCGCGCCCGCATCGCACTCTTACATGACGATGTGCCCGAACACCGCCGCTATATCGAATTCGGCCCCGCTCCCCCCGGCATAAAAAGAGGCGAAATGAACGTGGCGGGCTTCCGTAAAGTCACCGGCACCATGGCTGAGCCGGAAATTATCGAATTCGAAATCACGCCTGCCGACGACAGCGCGCAGAACATCCGGATTCGCGAGCGCCACATCAACTCCCTCAACGCCGCCAAACTGTTCTTTCGCAACCACACCCTCGAAACCGATCGTGGCCCTCCACCCACGCTCTGGGTCGACTGGGTGGAATGGGAAGGCCCGTATTTGACCGCCGCACCCGTCGCCTCAAATCGAAATCTGTTCGTCCCCCCAACGGCGAAACAAACCAAAGCGCAGCACCACCGCGCGATCCTCGAACACTTCGCCACCCAAGCCTTCCGCACCAAACCACCTTCCCCGGCGTTTATCGACCGATTGATGGCACTCTACCACGACGACGTCGCCAACGGCCTCGCCCCGAACGAGGCCCTCCAAGCGCAACTCTCCATCGTGCTCGCTTCCCCCGGATTCCTCTATCTCAACGAGCCCACCTTCGGCGACGACCATCGCGAACTCACCGACCGGGAACTCGCCGTCCGCCTCTCGTATTTCCTGTGGAGTGCCCCACCCGATGAAATCCTCACGCGTATCGCCGACGCGGGAAAACTGTCCGACCCCGCTACGCTCGCCCGCCAAACCCAGCGCCTCCTCCACGATCCGCGGGCCGACGAATTCATCAGCGGCTTCACCCATCAATGGCTGCACTTGGAGCGCCTCGATTTCTTCCAGTTCAGTTACGAGAAGTATCCGCTCTTTGATGACAGCGTGAAAGAATCCGCCCGCCGGGAGATCTACGCCACCGTTAAGGACACGATTCTAGCGAGTCGCCCCATCGGCGAGTTACTCAAATCGGATCACGTCGTGATCAATAATCTGCTCGCCGGTTACTACGGCATCCCGGGAGTCGACGGAGAGCACTTCCGGCGCGTCCCCGTCCCTTCGCATCTCCCTCGCGGCGGGCTCCTCGGCACCGCCGCCGTCCTAGCCATGGGCTCCGACGGTGAAAAGACCTCCCCCGTCGAGCGCGGCGCATGGATTCTGCGCAGCCTGCTCAACGATGCGCCCCCCCCGGCCCCGGCCAATGTCCCTCAACTCAGTCGCCTCGCCGACCACGTGCTCAGCGCTCGCGACCTGCAAAAACTCCATCAGGAAGAACCCCAGTGCGCCCAATGTCATCGCACGATTGATCCGCTCGGCTTTGGTTTGGAAAACTTCGATGCCGTCGGCCAATGGCGTGAAGCCGAGGTGTTTGAGAAAATCATCGGCGACCTGAGCACCGGCAAGACCCGCAAGCTCCCTCAGCCTATCTCGATCCCCATCGATCCATCCGGGACGCTCCCCGACGGCACTCCCTTTCAAGACTGGTTCGAGTTCCGTGACCGCATGGCCGAGCAGGAAGCAGACTTTGCCCGCGGCTTCACCGAGGGCCTCATCGAATACGCCCTCGGCCGGCCGTTTGGTTTTATCGATTACAATATGGCCGATGACATCATGGCCCGTGCTGAAGCCAAAGACTACGCCATGGACCAGTTTATCCTCGGCGTCGTGCTCTCGGAGCGCTTTAAACTTAAATAGAGAAAACGGCATGAATCCCCTATCCCGCAGATCATTTCTCGGCAGCGCGACCGCCCTCATCGCTCTCCCCACGCTCGAATCCATCGGCTTCGCCAAACTCGCGCGTGCCGCCGCCGTGACCCGCGCCCCCAAACGCATGGTCTTCCTTTCCATGGGCTGGGGCGTGACCAAGGAAACGTGGTTCCCGGATCGCAAGCAGGTCGGCACCAACTACGTGCTGCCCCCGAATCTCAGCCCGCTGGCGATGTATAAGGATGACATCACCATCATCCAGAACCTCCAAAACCAATTCTCCACCGAAGCCCATTGGGGCTCCACCTTCTGGTTGACGGGAGCCAACCGCTACGGCGTTCCCGGGAAGAGTTTCAACAACTCCATTTCTGCCGACCAAGTCGCCGCCGAACAGTTTGGTCAAGACTCCCGCTTCACCTCGCTCCAACTCACGGGACGCAAAGCCGACGGCCATGGCCCCGGCGCCTCCCTCGCCTGGAATCGTCAGGGCAAACCCATCGCGGGCCTCGACACCCCCGTCGCCGCCTACCACCGACTTTTCTCCGACGACCACACTCCGCTCGCCGAACGCCAAGCCCAGCTCAAAAAGCGCCGCAGTGTCCTCGACGGCGTGGTCGAAGACGCCAAGGCCGTGCAGAAAGGGCTCACCGCTACCGACGTCGATAAACTCGATGAGTATTTCCAATCCATCCGTGAAATCGAAGTGCGTCTTTCCAAAGAAGAAGAATGGCTCGAGGTTCCAAAACGTTTTCCGCAAGATCCCGTCAAAGAACCCGAAGGCAGCCTGCAGGGTTACGAAGAGATCAAGATGATGTATGATCTCATGATCGCCGCCATGCAGGTCGACGCCACCCGCGTCTTCTCCTACCGCATGCCCACCGACACGTTGATTCAAAGCCTCGGCGCCACCATCACATCTCACAACATGAGTCACTACGTGCCGGGCGATCGGCAAGACGTCTCGGAGAATCGCGACCACACCCACGCGGAACTCCTCGCTTACTTTATCACCAAATTAAAAGCCTCGAAAGAGATCGACGGCACTTCCCTCTACGACAACACCGCCGTGACCTTCGGGAGTAACATCAACTCCATCCACTACCTCACCAATTGCCCTACCCTCCTCACCGGCGGTGGCGCCGGCGTCAAACACGGCCGACACTTGGTGATGAGCGATCCGAAAACCCCGCTCTGCAATCTGTGGCTGAGTCTCTTGAACGGTTCCGGTGTCGACGTAAAATCCCACGGCGACAGCACCGGAAAAATCGACGAACTCTTCGTCTGACTAATTCGGGGCTTTCGATTCCCGCTCCCGTCGAACGCCAACGCGTTTGATCGGTCTCTTTTCTGCCGTTTGCCCGTCACTTCATCATGCCCAACTTCGCCATCACCCACCTGCCCGACGTCGACGCCGTCCCATGCCCCTGCGGCCAATCCCGCCGCGCTTTTGTCACGCCCGACAACCCCGTCGCGTCGATTCATCTCGTCGAGATCAAGACCGCCCCCGCGGCCCACTATCACAAAAAGCTCACGGAAATTTATCTCATCCTCGAAGGCGAGGGCCACATGGAGCTCGATGGCGAGCTGCACCCGGTAAAACCCATGACCACCATCCTCATCCAACCCGGCTGCCGCCATCGCGCCATCGGCCAGATGAAGATCGTCAACATCCCCGTCCCCACCTTCGACCCCGCCGACGAGTGGTTCGATTGATCATTCGCCGGATCCTCCATCATCGGCCCTCAGCTTTCGCTGACCAGTCTAACCCTTTCGCGATGATTAAGGCGCATACCGGCTTCCCCGCAGTCAATTCGCCCTGATCGAGCCTCCTGAAAGGAGATCAAATTGACTTTTCACCCAAGCGGGCATTGGTCCCTTTTGGCATTAGGATCACGCCACCAGACCACGGGTATCCGCTTCCCTCTCGTCCTTTCGTCTCGTTGTGACTTCCTACCCCAGTTCCAATTCAACCGTCAGTAGCCCACCTCATCTGCTCTCGCGGCTCGCTCCGGTTGCCCCACTTCCTGCGCTCACCATTCATCGCGCGTTCGAGTTTTGGGCCGAATCCACCCCCGAAGCCGAAGCCACGACCTGCTCGGGAATTCAACTCACCTACGGCGGATTAAATGCCGCGGCCAATCAACTCGCTCATTTTCTGATCGCCCAAGGGATCCAATTCGAGGCCCCCATCGGGATCTGCACCGAACGATCGATCGATATGATCGTGGGGCAACTCGGCATCCTAAAAGCCGGCGGGGTCTACGTTCCAATCGATGCGAATTTTCCCGAGCTTCGCATCAATTTCATCCTCCGGGACACCGGCTCGGGCCTCGTCCTCACTCAGGAACACCTTCATGCCAACCTACCCGACTCACCTGGAATTACCGTTCATCGCTTAGATTCACCCACTTCCCCTTGGTGCAACTATCCAACCGAGAATCCCAATCTGTCTCATGACCCCAGGCAACTTGCCTCTATCATCTACACCTCCGGTTCTACCGGCAAACCCAAGGGTGTCGCCCTGACGCACCAGGGCGTTGTTCGTCTTGTTCGAGGCCAAAACTATGCCCCCTTTGGTCCAACCCAGCGCTACCTGATGCTCGCCTCCCCGTCCTTTGACGCGATCATCTTTGAACTTTGGGGGCCATTGCTCAACGGCGGTTGTTGCGTGGTCTTTCCCGAACGTTGGCCCGAAGCCCACCGCCTCGCCGGTATCATCCGGGACGAAAAGATCACCTGCTGCTTTCTTACCACCGGACTCTTTAATCAAATCATCGATCACGAGCCCGAAACCTTAGCCCCCCTGCACACGCTGCTCATCGGCGGCGAAGCCCTCTCGGTCCAGCACATCAAACATGCCCTCGAGATCCTCCCTGACCTCAAGCTGGTCAACGGCTACGGTCCCACGGAATGCACCACCTTCGCCTGCGCCTACCAAATTGGACCACCAGAAACTTGGCCGTGCGAAACTGTGCCCCTCGGCCTCCCGCTCAACAACACCGAGTGCCTGATCGTCGATCAAAACACCCAAGTGATTCCCATCTCCGAGCCCGGTGAAATCCTGCTCGGCGGCCCCGGCCTAGCCCGCGAATACTGGAATCGTCCTGCCCTGACATCGGAACGCTTTATCCCCCACCCCTTATCCCATCATACGGGGGAGCGTCTCTACCGCACCGGTGACCGGGGTCGTATCCTTCCCAGTGGCCACATTGAATACCTCGGTCGGCTCGACCATCAAATAAAAGTTCGTGGATTTCGGATCGAGCCCGGTGAGGTCGAACACGCGATCCGCCAGCTTCCCGGCGTTTGTAATACCGCCGTATTTGTTCGCAAGCTGCCCGGGGGAAACCAACTCGTCGCCTGCGTGGTATTAGAAGATCACTCTGCTGAGATCCCGGCGATCGACCTCCAAGTTTGGCTACGGAACCGTCTCCCCGAATTCATGGTTCCCTCCTTGATCCGCTTCGTCGAGCAACTCCCCCTCACTTTTAATGGTAAAGTCGATCGAATCGCGCTCAACGCCACCCAAGCCGAGCCTGCCCCCGTTGAGCCTCATCGAGAAGTCTCCCGCAGCGACTCCTTCGAGCTCGTTCTCATATCTCTTTGGCAAAAGATTCTGCGCACCGAGCACCTCAAACCCACTTCCAACTTCTTCCATCACGGCGGCGATTCACTCTCGGCGATGGAACTCGCGCTGGAAATTGGCCATCTCATTAATTGTCCCGTATCCGTAATATGGATCCATCAATCGCCTACGCCCCGGACCATGACCGAACAATGCGCTCGATTCTCGTTACAGTCTCCGGCCTCGCCCGCGCGTCCTTTGAGAAAAACGCTGTTCCAGATGCCAGGGTTAGGCGGCAGAGACGAGGTGCAATCACGCATCGCTTTCGTCCTCCCTTCCGACTGGGAAAGCTGTGATACGATCGATTTCCCCGCACGAAAAATTGCGCAACCGCGATCTCTAAAATTTGAAGAACTGGCGACTGCCATGATCACCCAGATCCGCCAAATTCAACCCGATGGTCCCTACCATTTGTCTGGATTCTCTTTCGGTGCCTTGATCGCTTACGAGGTCGCCCGCCAACTCGTTGCGTCCGGCCAACAAGTCGCAAAACTCATCCTCTGGGATCCAGGCTTTTTCGCGGAACTCAACCACGAATCAACCACCGAAGTTTGGGGCAAAGCGTGGAGCAAGATTATGCGCAAAATTCGTGCCAACCTCCACCCCCGCAACTGGGACCGTTTATTTACTTTATCCTCCGTGACCAAGTCGCAACTCAAACACCCGTTTCGCTGGATCATCCCCAGTCAGCGCGCAACCGAAATCTTGCGAATTCGATGTAACTGGCACGAGAATTTTCACACGGTCGCGCTTCGTGCTTTCAAAAACTACCTTCCTCAAAACTACCCCGGAGACACCGTTCTATTACAATGCCAGCGAAAACACGAAAAAACAGCGTCCCTCGAAAGATGGCGCTCCTTAATCGATGGTCGATTAACGGTCCACGAAGTAAACTGTGATCACTCCGAAATGGTGCACGAACCCTTCGTCTCCAAGCTCGTCGAAATCACCTGCCGAGAACTCCAGCAGCACTCTCCTACATCGTGAAGCGTCGCGCGTCTATCGCGAACGCCGGCTTCGCCTCGACCAAAAACGAGACCCCGGCCATTGAATCAGGCTCCCCCCGTTCGCCGTAGTTTTCCGCCGTATTCGTCAACGACCGAGCTGACCACGTCGCAGCGTCGCTCCTCGCCGACGAGTGGTTCGATTGAAGCTCGGCTCTCTCCACGACCTCCGCCGCCGTGCCTATCGGCCCAATCAAATCCTTCGGTGGATCAGCCTTTTGCACACTTCGTTCCCTTCTTTAAGAAAACCAACCTGCCCCCAGTTCCTGTCTCTCTTCTGTTTTATCCACTCCTGTAATACCAATCGCCACTCGGATTTAAACTTTAGAAACCTACCGGTAGAATTATTTTTAACCACAGATTGCTCAGATAAAGACCGGATATCACCCCCCCCGGCACTGCCTTTTATCCGGATCGAATCCGTGAAATCTGTAGTCCACAAAACGAGGCTGAAAACGTTGTGTGCTGGTGCCTCTCTCGGCCAAAGGGCACCCGCCATCGTTACCCCTGCGGGGCACCCCGTTCCGGTTCACCATTTACGATTCATGATACCCTCAAATGGAGGCACCCTCATTCATCGCCCTTCCGCTTCGCTGCGGGACCAAACCCTTGGTTCGTCCATCTTCCGCCGGTCGGATTCCGTCCGCGCTTCCGCGCTCCGTCGTGGTTATTAAAGTTTAAAAGCGGCGGACATTGGTATAACACCTCTCTGCCTCACGGCTCTGATACTCCGTGAACTTCGCGTGCCCTCAGTGACCCACCTCCCTGGCACCGCGCCGAAACTGACCAAATATAACAGTTAACTGACTGCCTGGTTGATTTCGGGATAGTGAGGCCAAATCATCGTAAGTTAATCGAAGCTTAGGGCGTTCCCATCGGAAACGATGAAAACGCTCGGTCCGGTTTTCAGTTTTCCTATCAATTTGATTAAAATTGTGTCCAAATTTTGTCCATCGGCACGTTCACCTGATGTAACCCTTCATGTCCGAGCTTTCGTCACCTGCCCCAACCCCATCTTCCTACGAGGAATTCGTGCGTCTATTTGTCGCTCACGAAGGTCGGCTGCGGTCCTTTCTACGTGCTCTTTTACCCTCCCGGGCGGACGTGGATGAGGTCATACAGGAAACCAGCCTGATCGCTTGGGAAAAGTTCGATCGCTTTGAGCGCGGCACCAGTTTCATGGCTTGGTCCGCGACCATCGCCCGCTACGAAGCCCTCAATTACCTCCGTCAACGCAAACGCGACCCGCTGATCTTTTCTGACGCGGTCATGGATCTGATTACGCAGGAGTCCGCCGACGAAGACGAGACGCTCGAGAGCGAACGCTACGCATTGGAACATTGCCTCACCAAACTCCAGTCCACCGAACGAGAACTGCTGCTACTCTCCTACCGACCGGGCGCAAAGTTCCATGAAGTCGCGGCTCAAGCCGGTCGGAGCGTGCAGGGCTACTATAAAACGCTCCAACGCCTTCGGGCGAAGTTACTCGTCTGCATTCAACGCCGACTCAAGGAGGAGACCGCGTGAAAGACTCCGAACTCGAACGCCTCATCGCCGAATGGCTTAGCGAACAAATCTCACCGGAAGACTTTCAAACTCTGGATCGTCGTCTGCGCGAAGATCCCGAAGCCCGAAGCGCCCTACGACACGCTGCCAACATTGATTCCGGTCTTCTGGAATGGGCATCAAAAGACGCGCCTTCCTCCCATTGGCTACCGGCCCCATCGCCAACTCTGGTTTCCGCTGCCCCAATTTGGATCGCGCGCTGGCATTGGCCCCTTGGTCTGGCCGCCGCCGCCCTCTTCGCTTTCGCCACCTATCAGGTCGGTGTCCAAACGAACCCCGTCTCATCGGCCCCGGAGGATTCCGCCGAACAGACCTCAAGAGGCGTGGCGATTTTAACCACCGCCGCAGAACCCCAGTGGTCGACCGGTTCTGGCAAGATCCGGCCCGGCGATTCCCTCGGCATCGGCCCGTTGAGCTTGGAATCAGGTTTGGCTCAAATCGAATTCTTCAGCGGCGCCACCCTCGTCATAGAGGGTCCCGCCAACTTCGAAATCATCTCGGCTTGGGAAGTGGCTTGGAATCGCGGCAAGGTCCGGGTGCGCGTCCCTCCAGCCGCCCGTGGTTTCGAACTTTTAACCCCCCAATCGAGACTCGTGGACCTGGGCACCGAATTCGGGGTGGATCTCAGCGACCCCCTGCGCGGTGCTCTCGTTCAGGTATTTTCCGGTGAAGTCGACGCCCATATTGGATCCGGCGAAATCATCAATCTTCTCGAGGGCCAGGTTTGGGACGAGCAGACCTCCCCTCTCACTCCCTCCACTTCACCCGATGACCTGTCTTTTCCCACCAGCGATCGTCTTCATGCGATCAGTCAATCCCACGCGGATCTTCAATTCTCCGAATGGCGAGCCCATGTAAAGGCGTTGCAGGAGGATCCTCGTCTACTCGCGCATTACGATTTTCAGCGCGACCCCTCCGCGACACGGTTGATCCGGAATGTAAACCTCACCTCGGGTTCCAATCTCCATGATGGCGGCGCGGTGGGAGCGCGTTGGACTCAAGGCCGCTGGCCGCAAAAGGACGCACTCGAATTCAAACGCCCCGGCGATCGCGTGCGGCTCCAGCTCGAGGGCACCTATAATGCACTCACCTTCGCGGGCTGGGTTAAAGTCGATGGCCTCGACCGCACCTATAACTCCCTCTTCCTCACCGATGGCTACGAGGTCGGTGAACCTCATTGGCAAATTTTCGAAGATGGCCGCCTGATGTTTTCGCTGACTTATCTCGATCTTAAAAATTCTGATCGGCCTCGTAACCGGATCTATTATTCGCCCGTCATTTTCGATCATTCCAACACGGGCCGTTGGCATCACCTCGCCGTCACCTACGAAAACCAAACCGGTGCCGTCGTTCAATACGTGGACGGGATAGAAGTGAGCCGCGAGATAGATGAGCAACACACGTCCGAACGCACCATCATCTATGGCGCCTGCGAGCTAGGAAATTGGGGTCTGACTACTATCCGTGAAAAGGCCCATCGCTTCCCCATCCGCAATCTCAATGGCAGTATCGACGAGTTTGCGATATTCTCCACCGCTCTTTCCGCCCCTGAAATCCGTGCGATGCACGATGCCGGCAGCCCCGAATAACCCCAACCCCGCCAACCCCGTGCCCCGTCCCCTTCTCCGCCTCTTTCTTGGCATAGCCCTCATCTCCTCGGCCCTATTATCCGCCGGTCCGGCCCGCGCGCAAACGGCCACCCCGACCAAGTCGGAACACACCGCCGTGCCGGACTCAATTCAAACGAGTTTGGAGGCGCATGAGGGCCTCATCTACGCGCGCTACGGTGACCGCGAACTCGAACTTGACCTCTACCGGCCCGCCGGTCAACGCGCCCGCCTCCCCGCCATCGTTTGCATTCATGGTGGCGGTTGGTTCCAAGGCGAACGCACCAAAATGACCCCCCTCGCGCAGACTCTCGCCGCGCAGGGCTATGTCACGGTCGCGATCAGCTACCGCCTCTCCGGTGAAGCCCCATTCCCCGCCGCTCTGCACGATGCCAAAGCCGCCGTGCGTTGGCTCCGGGCCAATGCCGCCACCTACGGCATCGATCCTACCGCCATCGGCGTCACGGGCCTTTCCGCCGGCGGCCACCTCGCCGCCTTGCTCGCCACTAGCGCCGGAATCCCCGCGCTCGAAGGCGACGGCGGCCACGCCGATCAAAGCAGTGCCGTTCAAGCGGCCGTCGCCATGGGCGCACCCAGCGATCTTGAAACCGAGCGTGTCCGCGAAAAGTCCCTCCTCCCCGATGACCGCAATTACCGCCCATTCTTCGGCGGCGCCCAAACCGATCGCCCCGCCACCTACGCCCTCGCTTCCCCGCGCCACCATATCGACCCCACCGACCCTCCCCTCGCCTTCATGGCCGGCGAACTCGATGACCCCAGCACCCACGCCGACGACCTCCGCCGCGACATGCTGCACCTCGGTCTGCCCACCGGCCTCACGCTCATCCGCCAAGCCCCGCACGCCTTTCTCAACCAGCAGCAGAATTTCGATCCCGCCGTAACTGCGACGACCGCATTCTTCGACCTTCATCTGAAACAAGCCAGCCGACCTCCCGCTACGCACACCCTCGTCTCATCGCCCTTCGCCCCCGACGCCCGCTGGACCATGATCGGCGGCGGCTACGGTGGCAGTGAAGGCGCTCAATGGATCGGCGACACCCTCTACTTCGCCGCGCACCATGATCGCTTTGTCTTCAAGTGGACCGCCGCAAACGGCCTCTCGACTTGGCGCGCCGACTCTCCCGAAGCCACCTCCTTTCGCCCCGACGGTCGCGGCGGTTTCTACGTCGTCGAACAAACCACCCGCCGGCTCACGCGCTGGAACGGCGCCGGTCAAATGACTTCCGTGCTCGCCGATCGCTTCGAGGGCAAACGCCTCAACCGGCCCAACGACGCCATCGTCCATTCCGACGGTTCCATCTGGTTTTCCGATCCCGATTTCCTTTTCTCCAAACGACCCGACGAAGTAAAGGAACTCAGCGAACAAAACATCTACCGTTACGATCCCGTCGACGGGCAGCTCACCGCCGCCGTCCGCGGCCTGGCCAAACCCAACGGTCTCGCCTTTTCGCCCTCGGAATCGCACCTGTATGTCACCGACGGCAATGGCCGGGACATCCTGCGCTACGCCCTGAACTCCGACGGCTCCCTCGGTCCCAAAGAGATCTTTGCTTCGCTAACAGTCCGCGGTCTCGATGGCCTCACCTTCGATCCGACTGGTCGTCTCTGGTGCGCCGCCCTCGACGGCGTGCACGTCTTCGACTCCTCCGGTCATGACCTCGGCGTGATCGAACTGCCCGCCAAACCCACTTCCATTGCCTTCGCCCCTTTTCCGTCGCGTCTCGTTTGCGTAACGACGCGCGACGCCGCATTTATTACCACGCTCGCCCCGCGCTAATTCCCCATGCCCGCTTCCCCCCGACAACTCACCTGTCTCGCCCTCCTCACCGCCATCCCGCTGAGCGCTCAGGTCGACTACACCGATGCCGAGGTGCTCTTCGTTCGTCGCGTGCAGCCGCTGTTCCAAGATAACTGTATCTCCTGCCACGGTCAGGACGAGAAATTCGAAGGCGGACTCGATCTGCGCACGCACGGGGAAATGCTCTTCGGCGGTGACAGCGATCAACCCGCCGTCGAGCCGGGTGATCTCAACGCCAGCCCGCTCTATCTCGCCGTCCGCCGTGACCATGAGGACTGGGAGCCCATGCCCCCCAAAGAGGCCGAACAACTCGATGCGGAGGAAATCGGCTGGCTCGAAAAATGGATCACCGACGGAGCGCCGTGGCCCGATGAGGTAAAGCAAACCCAGATCGCCGCCGCCTACGCCGAACAATGGGACGCCGAAGATGGCACCATGGTCGCCACCAGCGGCGGACTCTCCGATGCTTGGACCTACCGCCGCTACGACCCCGCCGGCGTCTGGGCCTACCGCCCCGTCTCCGCTCCCGCCGTCCCCGCGGTCGGCACCATTCATCCGGTCGACGCCTTCATCACCGCCCGTCTTACCGAAGGACTCACTGTCGCTCCCGCCGTCGACGCCCGCACCTTCATCCGCCGCGCCACCTTCGACCTCATCGGTCTGCCGCCCACCCCCGAAGAAGTCGCCGCCTTCGAATCCGACTCGATCCAGAATCCAAAATCCGCGATCGAAAATCTCATCGATCGTCTGCTCGCCAGTCCGCACTACGGCGAGCGCATGGCCCAGCATTGGCTCGACGTCACCCGCTACGCCGACAGCAGCGGTCTGGCCAACGACTACGAGCGCGGCAACTCCTGGCGTTACCGCGACTACGTCGTCCGCGCCTTCAACCAAGACAAACCTTACGACGAATTCATCCGCGAACAGATCGCCGGCGACGAGATCGACCCCAACAATCCCGAGAACATCGTGGCGACCGGCTTCCTCCGCATGGGCCCCTGGGAACTCACCGCCATGGAGGTCCCCAAAATCGCCCGCCAACGCTTCCTCGACGACGTCACCAACAGTGTCGGCGAAACTTTCCTCGCCCAATCCCTGCAGTGCGCCCGCTGCCACGATCACAAGTTCGATCCCGTCCCGACGCGCGACTACTACGGCATCCAATCCGTCTTCGCCACCACCCAACTCTCGGAACGCGCCGCCGATTTCCTGCCCACCGAAAATACCGCGGGATTCGAAGAGAAAACCTACCTCGACCAACGCCGCCTCGGATACATCGAAACCCTCAACTACTTCGATGAGAAGCTCCTGGCCAACGCCGCGCAATGGTTCGTCGACCAAAACCGCGACCCCGCCAAATGGCGTGAAGCCGTCGCTGAAACGCGCGCATCCGGCAACACCCAGAGCGCCCGCGGACATGATGAAATCTTCGACAACACCCGGAAAACATTTCTCAAAGCAAAAGTTCCCGAAGACGAATTCCCCCCCAAAGCGGTCGGCTTCACGCCGCAGGACTATGGCAACGAACGTTTGGCCGGTAAAGGTTTGGGCCGCGTGTTCTGGGAAGAGGAACGTTACGAGCCCTTTGCTCTCGCCGTTTACGGCGGCCTCACGCCCAGCCTCAACAGCGTGTCCACGCCCCTCCGCATGCCGTCCAATCGCATGACCAAAGGCGAACTCGAAGACACCCGGATTCTGCCTTACGGCGACCCGTTCGGCGGCACCGAATCCGTGCCCCCCGGCGTGCTCTCCGCCCTTGGCTTGGACCTGCCCGAACCTATCCCCGACGCCATCGAAGGCCGCCGCGCCGCCTTTGCCAATTGGGTCGCGCGACCCGACAACGCCCTCACCACTCGCGCCATCGTCAATCGCATCTGGCTCTGGCATTTTGGCCAACCCATCGCCGGCAACCCCAACAACTTCGGCAGCACCGGTAAACTGCCCACCCACCCCGAACTGCTCGACTGGCTCGCCACCGAACTGGTCGAACAAGACTGGTCCATCAAAGCCCTCCATCGCACCATCATGACGAGTGACGCCTACCGTCGGAGCACGCACCACCCGGATCGTAAACAACTCACTACCCTCGATCCGACGGGCGAATCCTACGCTGCCTTCCAGCCTCGGCGCCTCACCGCCGAGGAGCTGCGCGACGCCATGCTGCTCGCCACCGGCGAACTCAATCCCCAGGTCGGCGGCATCCCCAACCGCCCCGACATCAATCTCGAAGCCGCCCTGCAACCCCGCCAGATCATGGGTGCCTTTGCGCCCGCCTGGGTGCCTAACCCACTCCCGGCCCAACGCCATCGTCGCAGCCTCTACGCCACCAAACTGCGCGGCCTGCCCGACCCCGCCATGGAGGTCTTTAACCAACCCGCGCCCGACTTCTCGTGTGAGCAACGCGACGCCTCCGTCGTGACCCCGCAGGTCTTTAATCTCTTCAATAGTTCAGCCAGTCACGGCCGCGCGCTGGCCTTGGCCAACCGCGCCGTGGCAGAGAACTCCGCCGCCGATAGCGAAGCTATCATCACCCGCATTTTCGAACTCGCCCTCAATCGCTCGCCCACCGCCGATGAGCTCACCACGTGCCTCGGACATTGGGACGATATCGCCGCCATGATCGCCCACGATACCCCCGCAAGTTGGGCGCCGCCACTCCACGTCACCCGTGAAGCCGTCGAAGAAAACACCGGCGAATCCTTCACCTTCGAGGAGACCCTGCACGCTTACGCCGATTACGTGCCCGACCTGCAACCGGCCGATGTGCCCTTGCGCACCCGCGCCCTCGCCGATGTCTGCCTCGCCCTCTTCAACGCCGCGGAGTTCTCCTATGTTTACTAACCACCTCGCCGCCATTTTTAACCACAAATGGACCCTAATTTCACGAATAGCTGACGCCTTGAATTCAATGACATCCCCTGCCACGAGTTCTAAGATAGAGGTTTCACCGCGTAGCCGTAGCGAAGCCCATTCGTGTCAATTCGTGGTTAAAAAAACCATCCTGCTGCTCGGCCTGCTCCTCGTCGTCACCGGCGCGTTGAGCGCGGCTATGCCTACCCGGCCCAATATCATTCTCATCAACTGCGACGATCTCGGCTACGGTGACATCGCCCCCTACGGCGCCACCGACATCCGCACGCCTCACCTTGACCGCATGGCGGCCGAAGGGCTGCGCCTCACCGACTTCTCCGTCACCGCTCCACTCTGCACCCCGTCCCGCGCCTCGCTCATGACCGGCAAGTATCCGGGACGCGTGGGTCTCGCCACCGGCGTCCTCCGGCCCAGTGCCACGCGCGGTCTCGCCGGCGAAGAGATCACTCTGGCGGAGGTGCTCAAGTCCCGCGACTACACCACTGGCTGCATCGGCAAATGGCATCTCGGATTCCTCCCCGGCATGCGCCCTCGCGACCAAGGCTTTGATTCCTACTACGGCGTGCTCCACAACCTCGACAAATTCGAAACCGTGTATTTCGACGATGTCGGCGGCATGCCCATCCACCGCAACGAGGACGTCGTCAGCCGCCCCGCCGTGCCCGCCGAAATCACCGGCCTCTACACCGCCGAAGCCCTCAAGTTTATTGAGCAACATCAGGACGAGCCGTTCTTCCTCTACCTCGGCCACGCCATGCCGCACATTCCGTTCGACGCGTCCCCTCGTTTCAAAGGCAAATCCGCCCGCGGCCTCTACGGCGACTGCATCGAAGAACTCGACGACAGCACCGGCCAAATCCTCGCTAAACTCCGCGAACTCGATCTCGCCGCCAACACCCTCGTCATTTTCACCAGCGACAACGGCCCCGAACGCCGCACCCCCGGCACCGCCGCTCCCCTCCAAGGCACCAAACACACCGTATTCGAAGGAGGACTACGCGTGCCGTTCCTGGCGTGGTGGCCCGGTCAAATCCCGGCCGGCAAAGTCAGCTCCGACTTCGTCACCGCCCTCGACCTACTGCCCACGTTCGCCGCCCTCGCCGACGCCACCGATTTGCCCGCCCAACTCGACGGCGTTGATCGCAGTGCCGTGCTACTGGGCACCTCTCCCCCGTCGGCCATCCGACCCGCGCTCTATTCCCGCTATGGCAATGGGGAACGCGCCCAGGAATCGATTCGCCAGGGCCCGTGGAAACTGCACCTCCTCGCAGAGCCTCAACTCTATGACCTTTCGACCGATCTCGGCGAGGCCACCAACGTAGCCGCCCAACACACCGAAATCGTGACCCGACTTTCCACCCAAGCAATCGCCGTTCGTCAAGCGACCCAATCCGACCTCGTCTTCCCCAAATCACCCGATCCTCCGGCCCCATGAGTGCTCCCAACGCACCCGCGCCTTCTTCAATGGCGGCGAATCCTCTTATCTTGATTAAAGATCATTCCATCCTGCCTCCCTGCTCAAAAATCAACCTCAGCGCTTCCGTCCATGGTGCGTAGTCGTGAGACGAAGCCATTCGTGTCCATTCGTGGTTAAAAAATCCCGCCCCTCAGTCCCCCTCATGAGCCAACCATTCTTTCCCTGTGCCGGCGGCCGTGCGCTGCACGCCCCCACTCGCCGCGATTTCCTCTACAGTCTCGGCGCGAGTATCGGCAGCGTCGCCTTCTCCGCGCTGAACGCGTCCGCCGCCGATAAAGTCAACCCGCTCGCCCCGCGCCCTGGTCATTTACCCGCCAAGGCCAAGAACTGCATCTTCCTCATGATGGAGGGAGGCCCGTCCCACATCGATACCTTCGATCCCAAACCCGCGCTCGACCGGATGCACCTCGGGGAATTCACCCGCGAAGGGGCCCAGAAGTCCGCCATGGAAAGCGGCAAACGTTACTACGTGCGCAGTCCGTTTGATTTCCACCAGGTCGGCCAAAGCGGTGCCGATATGGCCACCAACTGGGAGCACCTCGCCAAGGTCGCCGACGAACTCTGTTTCTACCGCGGTTGTCAGGTCGACAGTGTGAACCACCCGACTGCCATGTATCAGATGAATTGTGGCAACCGTTTCGGCGGCGACCCCGGGCTCGGCGCCTGGGTCAATTACGGGCTCGGCACCCTCAACCAAGATCTGCCGGGCTTCATCGTGCTGCCCGAAATTTCCTATCCGCAAGGCGGCTCCGCGAACTGGAGTAACGGCTACCTACCCGCCAGTTTTCAGGGCACTCCCCTACGCGCCAAAGGTTCACCCATCCTTGATCTCAATCCGCCGAAGGGCGTCAGCACCGCGCGCCAACGCAAGAACCTCGACCTCATCGCCAAGCTCAACGGCGAACATGCCGCGCAACACGAGGGCTTCGACGAACTCGCCGCGCGCATGGACAACTACGAACTCGCCTTCCGCATGCAGATGCAGGTCCCCGAGACGATGGACATCTCTGCCGAAAGCGAGAAGACCAAGGAAGACTACGGTATCGGCAAAACCGAGACCGACAGCTTTGGCCGCAAGTGTTTACTCGCCCGGAAACTCGTCGAAAAAGGCACCCGTTTTGTGCAGCTCTACAACGGCTCTTGGGACAGTCATGACTACATCGAACGCGCCCACGGCAACCTCGTGCGCGGCGTCGACCAACCCATCGCCGCCCTCATCGCGGACCTCAAACAACGCGGGCTGCTCGAAAGCACGCTCGTCGTCTGGTGTGGCGAATTCGGCCGCACCCCCGACAACGGCGTGCGCGGCGGCGTCGCTTACGGTCGCGACCACAACCCCAACGCCATGACCATGTGGTTTGCGGGCGGCGGCGTGAAAGCCGGCCACACAATTGGGGCCACCGACGAAATGGGCATGCTCGCCGTCGACAAGGTCCACCACGTCCGCGATGTGCACTGCACCATCCTGCGCCTCCTCGGCCTCGATGACAACAAGCTCACCTACTACCACGCCGGCCGCTTCAAACAACTCAGCCAATTCGGCGGCCAATACATCCCCGAACTCATCGCCTAGGGTGTTGTAGGGTAGCGCGGTTAAATGGAGGAGGGGTTTTACACCCCGATTTCAGGCTGACGGGCCTCCCACCTATCGCGGTATAAAACCGCTCCGACCTTTTCGATCCCAGCTGAAGAAATACCCTGCCGCCCGGGGCCCCGTCATACGTCTCACCGACAAACGCACCGCAGGTCTCACCGGCGGAGGGCGCCGCCCACTCCACTGCATTTTTTTTACAGGAGGTAACATAAGAGAACAAAGGCCGACGCATTGCGAGTGAGCGGTTAAATGGAGGAGGGGTTTTACACCCCGATTTCAGGCTGACGGGCCTCCCACCTATCGCGGTATAAAACCGCTCCGACCTTTTCGATCTCAGCTGAAGAAATACCCTTCCGCCCGGGGCCCCGTCTTTCGTCTCACCAGCAAACGCACCGCGGGTCTCACAGGAGACAACAGAGGAAACAGAGAACCAAAACAGCCCCATCCCGCAAGCCCCCCGTTCCCAGAGTTCCAGTGCGTCAGCCCTCCTCGGCAAAGACGGATGCCCCACAGAAGGTAGGGACGGACCGCTGGGCCGTCCGCAGTGCGTCAGCCCCATTGCCCACCACTTCGTTACCTGCTGTAAAACCCAGTCTACCCGACAGTCCCACCCGGCTCTCTCTGCTTCCTCTGTTCCCTCCTGTAAAAAAACCACCTCCCGGGCTCCACCGCGTAGCCGGTAGGCGAAGCCTTTTCGTGTGATTTCGTGGGCAATCTATCCACTGGTGAAATTTGCACGTCAGTCTGCCCACGGGGCACCCGACTTCCGCCCCTCCGTTCATCTTATTCTCTCCGGGACAATCGCTGCGCGCTTTGCCATCTTCGCGCTCACGCCCTACGTCATCACCGCCTCAGGAACATTAACCCAAGATTTCGCACAATAGTTTGGCGTCAGGAATTGATCATCTTCACCTGTTAGGCACACCCTTATTGCCCCGCCCCGCATGCGTCGTCTTTTTTCCACTGCCACCTGTCTCCTCGTTTCTGCTCCCTTCATCGCTGCGGAGGCGGAAGTCGATTTTCGTCGCGATATCATGCCGATCCTTTCGGACAATTGTCTGGAATGTCACGGCCCCGATGAAGAAGCCCGCGAAGCCGACCTGCGTCTCGACACCCCCGCAGGCGCCTTCACCGATCTCTTCGGCAGCACCCCGATTGTTCCCGGCAATCCCGACGAAAGCGAAGTCATCTACCGCATCACGACTCGGGATCGCGACGAACGCATGCCGCCGGCCGACGCAAAAAAACACTTCACCGACGAAGACGCCGAACTCCTTCGCCAATGGATCGAACAAGGCGCCGCCTACGACGAGCACTGGGCGTGGCAAGTGCCCCAAAAAGCGCCCCTCCCCTTCCCTGATCAACATCCCATCGATGCGTGGATCAACCACCGCCTCGCGACAGACGATCTCGCCGCGCTCCCCACCGCGAGCCCCCGGACGCTCGTGCGCCGGATTTTCTTGGACGTCATCGGCCTGCCACCATCCCCCGCCGAGATTGGCACCTTCCTCGCCGCCTACACCGGCAATCCGTCCACCGCCATCGACTCGCTCATCGACGACTTGCTGGCCCGTCCCGCCTACGGCGAGAAATGGGGCCGCCACTGGCTCGACGTTGCCCGCTACTCCGACACCAACGGTTTCGAAAAAGACAAACCTCGCGACCAATGGATCTATCGCGATTGGGTCATCGATGCCCTCAACCGCGACCTGCCCTACGATCAATTTCTCACCGAACAGCTCGCCGGTGACCTCCTCCCTAACCGCACCCAAAATAATCTCATCGCCAGCGGCTTCATGCGCAACGGCATGGTCAACGAAGAAGGCGCCATCATCCCCGAACAATTCCGCATCGAAGGCATCGTCGACCGCATGGACACTTTCGGCAAAACCGCCCTCGGTCTCACCGTGCAATGTGCCCAGTGTCACACGCACAAATTCGACCCCATCTCCCACGACGAATATTTCAGTCTCTTCGCCTTCTTTAACGAAACCCACGAAGCCACGTCCTGGATCTACTCGGAAGATCAAGTGAGCTACATCGCCAAGCTTCGCGACGAGCTCGCGTCACTTGATCAAACCGCCCGCACGGAGTCCCCCGCTTGGAAAGCTGACCTCGCCGCTTGGGAAACCGCCCAGCTCGCTCAGCACGACATTTGGACGATCTGGGACACCGATAGCCAAACTTGGAAAGGCGGCCTCAATCACCCCGAAGAACTCGCCGACCACAGTATCCTCATTTTGGGTCACCCCACCGTCACTGGCTTCTCGATTACCGAGGGCGATGTGACTCTCCCCGTAATCACGGGCCTGCGTCTCGAAGCGCTGCTGCATGGAGATAACCCCTTCCGCGGCCCCGGTCGCAGTTACTGGGGCACTTTCGCTATCAGCGAAATTGAGGTCTTCACGCAAGCCCCCGGCAACGAGGAGTGGACCAAAGTCGAACTCGCCTCCGCCACCACTGACTTTGCCACCAAAACCGGTGGTCTCAATTCTTACTACGATCACACGATCCAAGACGCCGCCAACAAACGTCGTATCGGACCAGCCAAGTTCCTCGTTGATGGCGACCACACCACCGCCTGGGCACCCGACCGAGGCCCCATCCTGCGTCACACCGAATCCGCGGCCGTGGTTGCGTTCACCACCCCTTTACAGCTTCCTCCCGGCGGTCGCCTCCGGGTTCAACTCGTTCAGGACCACGGCGGCGACGGCAACGATCGAGAAAATCAACAGCTCGGTCGTTACCGTTTCTCGCTCACCGACGCGCCCAATCCCAAGGCGACCAATTACGATCACGCCGCCCTGCTCGCGCTACAACAGCCCCCCGATCATCGCACCGGGACCGAGCAACAGGCCATCTTCACCGCGTGGCGCAAAACCCAAGACGCCTTCGCCAATGTCAACGCCGCCGCCGTCGTCGTTGAGCACAAGTTCCCCGAAGCCCGCACCAGCGTCTTGCACAGCGAGGCCACCGCTCCTGCCTTCGCTCGCACCACCCGTCTCCTCGATCGCGGCGTCTGGGATCAACCCAAACATCAAGTCTCTCCCGGCACCCTCGCCATCCTGAATCCCCTCGACGTCGAGAATCCTACCCGCCTCGACCTCGCGGCCTGGGTCACCTCACCCGACGCTCCGCTCACCGCCCGGGTCCAAGTCAACCGCGTCTGGCAAACCCTCTTCGGCGAAGGCCTCGTCATTACTTCCGACGACTTTGGCACCCGCGCCGCCTTGCCCGAGCATCTCGAACTCCTCGACTGGCTGGCCGTCGATTTCCGGGAAAACAATTGGAGCTCCAAAGCCCTCCTCAAAACCATCCTCACCAGCGCCGCTTACCAACGCAGCTCGCAAGTCACGCCCGACCTCTGGGAACGCGACCCGCGCAACCACCTCTTCGCCCGCGGCCCCCGCTTCCGCGCCGAAGCCGAAGTCATTCGCGACATCGCCCTCACCGCCTCCGGCCTCCTCACCCAAAAAGTCGGCGGTCCCAGCATCTACCCCCCCGTGCCCGAATCCGTCTTAAAATACAACTACGTGAGGCCCGACTACTGGGATCCGGCAACCGGTCCCGAGCGCTACCGGCGTTCCCTCTACCTCTTCCGCAAGCGGTCCATGCCTGACCCGCTCCTGTCCTCCTTCGACGCCCCCAACGGCGATGCCTCCTGCGCACGCCGCATGCGTTCCAACACCCCCCTCTCTGCCCTCACCACGCTCAACGAGCCCGTCTTCGTCGAGGCCGCGCAAGCCCTCGCTTTACGCATCCTCCACGAAGGAGGCACCACCACCGCCGACCGCACCCGCTACGGCTACCTGCTCACCACCGGGCGCCCCGCCACCGGTTACGAAATCGAAGCGATCCAAGAATTGCTCACTTCGCAAGCATCCCGTCTCGCCGAAGGTTGGTTGGACATCCGCCAGATCGCGTTCACCGATCCCAGCGCCATTCCCGACCTCCCCCCCAACGTCATTCCCCGCGACGTCGCGAGTTGGGCCATGGTCTCCCGGGTCCTCCTCAACCTCGACGAAACGCTCACCAAAAACTGACCGTCATGGAAAACGAACTACAAAAAGAATACGCCACGCTCCAGTCTCGTCGCTGGTTCCTGCGCAACTGTGGCGTCGGCATGGCCGGTCTCGCCCTCAACAGTATGTTTGCGCAGCAAGGTATCGTCGGCCCCACCGATCAACCGCTGGCCGTGCGCGCCCCCCATTTTCCCCCGACCGCCAAGCGCGTCATCTACATCTTCCAAGCCGGCGCGCCCAGTCACCTCGATCTGTTTGACTACAAACCGGAGCTCGTAAAACGCGACGGCCAACTCCCGCCCGCCGATCTCCTCAAAGACTATCGCGCCGCGTTCATCAATCCGAACTCCGCCTTGATGGGCACCAAGTATGATTTCAATCGCTACGGTCAAAGCGGCGCCGAAATCAGCACCCTTCTGCCGCACATCGCGAAACACGCCGACGACATCTGCTTCATCAAATCGATGCAGACCGACGCCGTGAACCACGCCCCCGCCCAGATCTTTCTGAGCACCGGTCACGCCCAGTTCGGCCGCCCCAGCCTCGGCGCGTGGAGCATCTACGGCCTCGGCAGTGAAAGTGAACAACTCCCCGGCTACGTGGTGCTCACCAGCGCCAAAGGCACCAGCGGCGGCGCCAGCAACTACGGCTGCGGTTTCTTACCGACCGTGTTCAACGGCGTCCCCCTCCGCGGCACCGGCGATCCGATCCTCTATCTCTCAAACCCTCCCGGCTACGATCGGCCCGCCCAACGCGCCGCGCTCGATACCCTCAAGAAGCTCAACCACCAGACGCTCAACGCGCTCGCCGACCCCGAGACCGCCGCCCGTATCCAAGCTTATGAGACAGCCTACCAACTCCAAGCCAGCGCGCCCGAGTTGATGGATCTCAATCAAGAATCCGCCGCGACGCTCGACGCCTACGCCATCAAAGATCCGTCCGAATCCAACTTCGCCCGCAACTGCCTCCTCGGACGCCGCATGCTCGAACGCGGCGTGCGCTTCGTGCAGCTCTTCCACGAAGCCTGGGATCAACACGGCGGCCTCGATAAAGCGTTGTCGAAAAACTGTAAAGACACCGACCAACCGGTGGCCGCCCTCCTCCAAGACCTCAAGGACCGCGACATGCTCAAGGACACGCTGGTGGTTTGGGGTGGAGAATTTGGGCGCACGCCCATGGCCCAAGGCGACGAACGCAACGGCCGCGATCACCACAACCGCGCGTTTACCATGTGGTTGGCTGGCGGCGGTATCAAACCCGGCATTACCTACGGCAAGACCGACGACTTCGGCTTCGACGTCGTCGAAAAACCCGTCCACGTGCACGACCTCAACGCCACAATCCTCCACACCCTAGGCTTCGACCACGAACGCCTCACTTACCGATTCCAAGGCCGAGACTTCCGCCTAACCGACGTCCACGGCAACGTAGTAAAAGACATCCTCGCGTAAGCCAAAAGCCCAGGGCGGCCTGTCGCGCCAAAGCCCAAGCGACGGCGGAACCGCTGGGCCATCCGCATCCTGCTGGGTGGGTCGGGCTTTACGCCCGACAGCTCCTACCCCTTTGACCTTCCCAAATTTCACGCTAGCTAAATACGTGACTGTGTCACACCCATATCTATGTGATTTTCATTGAGACCAGCCAATTCAATCAGCGAATCAACACACTGATTTCTGACGAAGATTACGCCGATTTCCAACACATGCTCGCCGCTTCTCCTGAGAAAGGAGCCCTAATGGTGGGTTGTGGAGGGGTTCGGAAAGTTCGCATGGCTGCGAAGGGCAAAGGAACCAGCGGCGGTGCCCGAATCATCTATCTCTACATTGCCAATTAAGATCACATCTACCTCCTCACCCTTTTTACTAAAAACGAAGCCGCCAATCTATCCGCTGAAGGCAAAAAAGCCGTTCGCAAATTGGCCGGAACCAACAAGCACGCCCACCGCTCATGAAAAACGAGATTTCCTTTAACGAAAACGACCTGATCGCGGGATTGGATGAAGCACTGTCCCACGCCCAAGGCAAATTAACCCTCAAGACAGCGACACTCCCATCTCAACCGAAACCACTCTCTCCGGCAGCCATCGCAAAGATTCGTCAACAAATGCATGCCAGCACGCCAGTCTTCGCCGCCTACCTCAACGTGAACACCGACACCGTGCGCTCTTGGGAAAAAGGCCGCCGCGTGCCCTCCGGCCCGGCTCTTCGCTTACTACAGATCGCCCAAAAGCAGCCCCAAATTCTGGCGTCTGCTTGACCGACTAACATTAAGCATCGACCCTTTTTTACTCCCTCGGCTTCGATGTGGTAGAAAAACCCGTCCACGTGCACGACCTCAACGCCAGAATCCTCCACACCCTAGGCTTCGATCACGAACGCCTCACCTATAGATTTCAAGAAAGAGATTTCCGCCTAACCGACGTCCACGGCCATGTCATAAAAGACATCCTTGCCTGAGCCAAAAGGTAGGGACGGACCGCTGGACCGTCCGCATCTAGCCTGATGGCAATCGTCGTATTATCTCACCGGAGGGAACAGAGAAAACAGAGCCAGCACTCCGGAATATTTGCCACGAAAAGGCCCAAAACCGGACCAACGCGATGAGCCTATAGGCTTACCTCAAACTGAAGGAAACAGACCTGTGGTTTTTGCGCCTTCTTGTGGCCAATTTCAGCTCCATCGCGTCAGCCCGCTATGACCTCAGTGGCAAAAGAAGTGGGAGTGCCAAAAGGTAGGGACGAACAACCGAACCCAGGTTCACTATCAATTGAGAATGCGCTGACTTGCACATTGCGAGCGCCCCCGTAGGGTGAGACTATGAGCACCGTTGAGATCCAGAAGATGTCCACCAGTGAACGTTTGTCCGCTATGGAACAACTTTGGGATGCCTTGTGCCAGGAAGGAAAAGAGCCCGCCTCACCGACTTGGCATCAACAAATATTGGATCAGCGGAAGGAGCGCATGAATTTATCGAATGCACGGTTCTACACCCTCGATCAAATTCGTGACCAATATCGTTGATGCAATTGCGGAAGGTCATCGTCCTCGAAGAGGCAGCCGAGGACTTGGAAGCGGGACGCTCATTTTATGACGAACGTCAAAACGGAATCGGAATCTACTTCATCGATTGCCTGATTTCCGATCTGGAGACACTTCAATATCACGGCGCAATCCATTCGATTCATTTTGGGTTCTATCGCCTGCTTTCACGACGGTTCCCGTTCGGAGTTTACTACGACATCACTGGCGACCTGATTCGCGTCGCAGCCATTTTGGACATGCGCCGTGATCCCGCATGGATCCGAAAAGAACTCAGCGAGAGAAGCTAATCGGTAGTAAATTGAAAAAAAGATGAGCTCAGGCCAAATCAGCATTCATCGCCGATAGCTTCGTCGGAACCGAAAATCAGATTACACGGTGATGCATCTTCATCTTTTGCGTTCGCCCCCTTTTCCCGGCTCCTTTCTCTCCGAGCTGGGAACGCTGAGCTCCCGCTCGGCCCCATCCTACCGGCAATGTCAACGGCCACTCCATCAGCCTGCCGTTTTCACAAAAGAAACGGAGGCAAACAGAGTCAGCCCAACCGCTATTGATTGACACAAGAAGGCGCAAAACCGGACCAACGCGATGAGCCTATAGGCTCACTTCAAACTCAAGGAAACAGACCGGTATTTTTTGTGCCTCTTTGTGGCCAATATCTGCTCCATCGCGTCAGCCCTCTGTGACCTCTGCTCCATCCTCCGTGCACTCTGTGATAACATCTCCGTTCCAACCCTCCTGGCTTCGCTAATTCGAATTGCGCATTCGGACGCTCGCGAGCACGATCCAGTCCCATGGATGCAGCGACGATTGAACGAGACGCATTGAGCCTAACGACCGCTGAGCATGCCCTACTGGCTGATCGGCTCCTTCAGACGCTCAATGTAGAAGACGCCGACCGCATGGAACGATGGGGACAGGAAGCAGACCAACGCCTCCAAGCTTTTGAACGGGGAGAATAGTCCGCTATCGATG